>QMCE01000290.1_pt1 | contig 24424 bp, 29 predicted proteins | sample 1821851 | NCBI WGS metagenome assembly QMCE01 (sample SAMN09453174, study PRJNA476694) | Termite gut metagenome, whole genome shotgun sequencing project. | isolation source: worker | host: Odontotermes sp. | place: South Africa:Pretoria | collected 2016-01-28 | reverse complement strand
CTCGTTTTTATAAATTTTATAACGATCGTTTACCGTGCCGAATGTCTCATTAAAAAATGTTACATCTTCATCCAAGAATCTTATTTTTGCTTTTTTCCCACCATAAACCACAAGCCACATATTAAAAAAATCTTCGCGAATTTTTTCATGCTCGAAGTTTTTAATGCGCTCGGATTCTCTTTGTATGGTATCGGGGAATATATCATTCCCCGTTTTAACCATATTACGCTCCCATTCCCTCACCAACTTCGTCTCCGACATTTTCTTCACCTACCAAAATTCCAAGTTCTTCCGAAATAGCAGTTAAACCATTTCTCTCGAAATACTTTATCCCCAAACTATACACACCGGGGGATAAGTTTTCCATGCGATATCCACGCTCCGGAAATCTATGCCAAGTATAAACATGCCAAGTTCCCGGCGTACATGCGTCTCTGCGATAGTGGTCAAAGAGTTGATTTTCATCGTTCCGTGCCACAAGCATAAGTTTCCAGAACTTTTCATAAGCCGGAAAATTCCAAGTTAGTTCTATAAAGTCCGCGCCCACATTCTGCACAATAAGCGCAACTTTAGGCCGCTTGCCATATAGATGCCCGTGTACATTCCAGTAATCTCTGTCGCTTACTAAATGGCGCACACGGATTCCTGTAGGGCCGTAACCTTCATCCCCATCCCAAACACCATCACTACCACCGCCACCAGTTTCAGTACCGTCACCAAGATTTTTGCCCGGCCCGTTCATGAAATTAGCGTATTCGTTATCCGCTGTAGTTAGCAAAAGTTGATAATGCTTAAACGCTTGCTCTCGCATCATCGTAGTTTGAAGCGCCTTAATGTCGTATAAAGGAGCATATTTACTGCACATCATCCACAAAACTTCTCGTTTTGCACCTAAAACGATGGGATAGACGTAGGGGTTAAGAACCCCTTTTGTAACGTCTATCCCCGGAAAATCTCTTGAAGCCGCTACTAATACAAAACTTAGTAAAGTTTCATCTGTAAGCAACCCATAGTCACTGTGGTAGTGTGCGTAATCAGGCTCCCCGACAAGAAGGTTATTTCTAAGAAAATTGATAATTTCTTTTTCTTGCATAACCCTTGCCAAGAAAAAAACCTCCTTACACTGGCATAGTTACCCGTTGCCTATTAAGTTCGCAAAGAACATACCTAGGAACCTGTGTAACCTTTCCTGCCTTGAAAGAGTAAACCGTCCCCCCGATATTCATAGCTTTAATATCTTCGCGTGTTCTCACAGACACAAGTTCTGCCATACGTTGCGCGGGAGTAACCGCGCCAGCGGAATCACTGTTTGTGTTTGCGGTTGCACCAAGTGTTATCTTGACGGTGCTTCTCTGTGGTTGAACATCCGCTCCGCTGGACGGCGTTCCTTGTCGTGACGCGTCGTGTGTTCCCTTTGCCGCATCCACGGAATTGAGGGTGTTGGCTGTTTCGGAGCTATCTTTGTCGGATTCATATCCTGCGCCAGAGGTTGCGTTATCCGTGTTACCAGCGGCGGTGTAATCCTCGTCTCTTTCGATACCATTATCATTACCTCCAGTTACATTAATTTTGCGCGGCATTGTTACCTCCTTATAAATCTACATAATGGAGAATGCTTACGCACTCTCCAAGCGTACTCCCCAATTCTCACGAAGGAGAGCAGTTCCCCAAATAGCGTACCATCCAAGCTGATGCTCACGCTGGAAGTCAATTACGCCATTGTCGCGCAACTCAACAGGCAAGGCAACCGCCCAAGCAAGTACACCCATGCCGAACAGTACAGCCTGATAGATGGGAACAGTTCCAGTAGCGGGGTTATCATCGTCACCCGCAAAATTAGCCGCAAGGTAGGCACGGTAGGAGTTTCCAAGCTGATCAGTCGGCAAAGCGCCATTAAGCATAAGCCCAGTACGGATAAAGCGCACGTTATCTATACGTCCAACCTCACCAAAGAACTGCTCACCCGGTTGCGCATACTGGCTAACCATAACAAAGTTACGCATATCGTCACGAATCTGGCGCTCCTGATGCGGGTGCAAAAGGCAAATGTACTCATTCGTGCCAAACGGAGGCGCAAGCTGCATGGTAAGGAATTCAAGGCCGTCATTTACGAGAGAAATATCAAAGAATGACGTAGCATCCAAATCGGCGCGCTGAACGTTATTTCCAGTAACTGGGCTACCCGGAACTGCTGTAGCGTGCTTATGAGCAAAAAGCGCATTAGGCAGTGTAGAAAGCACGTCGCGCATTTCCATGTTAAGAACCATAGCGTAGTCACGCGCAAGTTCTGTTACCACGATAGACATGGTGGGCAGGAAAGAAGTCTGGAGCAACAGTTCGGAATAAGCAATAGCATTACCATATTCCTGAACCGTGATCTGCCTTTCCGAACCGGATATGGTCGTAGTAACCATGGGCGTACCTTCAACCAGCGGCCCGCCAGCTTTGATGTCATTCATACGTAGCATAGCGATTGTACGTCCACGCGTTACGCCAAGTTCAGTTTTCCTAGTCGCAAACTGAGGGAAAACTAGCTGTGGACGCGCCGCCCACCGAATCTCCCTAGAATAAACTACGCGGGTAGCTTCATCAAAACGTACTAGCCTACCACCATCTTCAACGGCGGTAGTCATCTGCGAAGCGTTTACCTTACGAAAATTCCAAAACCTTTTCAAAGACATTCCAAATGTCCTCCTTTTAATTAAAACTCTCCGGGTGTACCGAGTGCGGGTGTAAGCGGGATTTCATCTGCAAGAGTTTTCCTAAAAGTATCCCACTCAGCATCAGTCATATTGTTCATTGCGGCAATATCATCCGGCCCCATTTGGGATATGGGTTTCTTGCCGCCAGAACGCGGAGAAGTTCCTCTTGGGCTTGCTGCCGGTTGCCTTGCGGGCTGTGCTTGAAAAGTATTGTTCTTTCCACCCGCAGAGGTAGGTGTTCCGCGCAATGCGTCAAGCCGGGCTTTTGACTTTGCAACAGACGCTTCTAATTCCTCTACCGTGCTACCTTGCACAAGCTCTGGAATTATATCATCACGCTCTGTTGAGATAAGTCGCAGTCTGTGAATCTCCAACTCATAGTCTTTCCGCAACTCAGATTCAATATCCTCACGGCTTACTTGGGATGCAAGCGCCGTCGAAAGATCACGTTCCCTTACTGCCAATTCGGCGGTAAGCCTTTTTACTTCTTTAGTTATTTCTTTTAGGGCTTCACTTTCTGTTTGCCCGGCCCGCGCCTCTAAACTTGCAACTTTTGCTTCAAGATCAGTAACTTGTTTTTCCTTATCCGCAAGCTGCCTTGTAAGAGAATCATTAGCGGTTTTAGCGTTAGTAATTTGTGTATGTAGTTTTTGACGTTCCTCACTGCGAATCCTGTTACGCAAATCCCCGCTCACACTTGCAGGAGCGGCAGTCGACTTTATCTCCGGAATGAGAGACGCATCCTCAGTTACATCGTAATTTTCATCACCCGCTTCATACTCAGGTTCCCCCTCCGCTTTTACAATCCGAAAAGAAAAAGGAAACAAAAACTTTTGCCACATAGATTTCTTCTGCATAGAAAACCTCCAAAAATTGCGTTTAGTTTGTATCAGTATAGACAAAATGTTTTTTTGTTACAATAGGTTTACGCATTTCTTCCAGTAGTTGTTACCCGCACTTGTTCTTTTGCTGTTTGCCCATTTGTTATTCCACTATTTATTGGAGAACCGCTTTCATCACCTTGTGTACCTAAAAGAGTTTTTGAAGGGGTAGAGTTTGTTTCTTTTTCTGCAACCATTGCTTGCTGTAATAGTGTAATGGCATAACTGGAATTATAGAATACAGGGTATTTTTCAAAATCAATATCAATGGATTCTAGTGCCGCGCCCACATCTTCTACTCCCAAACGTTTTAGCGCATCTTCTCTGGAAAGAAGTCCGTTTTTCATTTCTTCACTTATGCGCTGTAATTCCAAAATTTCATCTTTCGGTAAAGTGTCCGGCATTTCCACTACGTTATACATAAAATCTAATTGAGAAACATCGTCAGGTTTTATTATCAAGCCTTCAATCTGAGAAAGATAAATTATTAGTTTATTTACCCGCTCCAACCCGTTTCGTGAAGAAAGCCTTTTTATATTGTTTTTTTCTATAAGAGGAAGATTTGCGTAGGATAACGCTACGCCGGAAGTATTGGAAATTCCTTGCCGCTCCCCCATGCTAGAAGCAGTAACAGAAGAAATAGCTTGCATCGCTTTATCTATTCCTTCTATATACTGAACCATTGCGCCTAAATCTCCACGCATTTCTAAATTTTCTACACGCGCTTTTTCGGGCAAGTTTCCCCATGTTTTATTTGGGCCTACTGCCATATTTTCTTGACGTGCTCCGTATATCAAAGTTACAGGTGAAGCATGGTATTCTAATATTTTTGCAAAATCAGAAACCGCTTTATTTTTTGCGATATTTAGCGGAATTATTTCTGATAAATCATCTTGCCCTTCGATACTTCCAGCATTCGGATAATTTTTTATTTGCACAAAAGGAATAAGTCCGTAGGGGTTTTCTTCATCAGAAAGTATTTCATCGTTTTCTATAATTAAAACTCTTCCATCTTCCCAAATAAATTTGCGCAATTTGTATGCGCCGTCCCCTTCTACCGGAAAAGAAGAAACAAGAATTTGATCAGTATTTCTATCTCCAAATGTGTATTCTTGTTCTAGGAAATACCGCACTTCCATCCTTATTATTTTTTCTCGGTCATCAGGATCGAAAGTTGGGAAACAAAACTCTGTCGGCATAACCGACACTTTTATTTTTCCATAGGGATGCTCATTAAAAGGATCATCTAATTCTTCCGGCGACTGGAACTGCACATAGACCCACGCCTCACCAGTTATAGATTTTGATTTAGCCATGGATACTGCGAACAATTCTATATTATTGTTATACCAAACCCGCGCCATGTAATCTTCAAGGGTATCTCGCGTTTTTCCATCTTTGTCTTTTGATTCCGTGCCATGGCGCATTACTGGCACATCTTCCATATAAGGAGAAAAACGAGAATAAAAAGATTTCCCCATTTCAAAAGCTACATACTTATCCACGAATGTTCTACAGAAGTTTTCTGTAATTCTTACATCGGCTTCATCACGCGGAATCCCTTCCCAGTGGAAACCATTATAAAAATTATAGTTATTCATTATGCGCAAGTATCTCTCGCGCTGATAACGGGTTAAACCGAAAAAAAACTTGTCTATAAAAGGGAAATGTTTATGTCTAGCCGCCATAATACTCATTTATAATTTCCTTCCCGTGTACTGGTTTATTTGTCTACTTCCTGAAAACATAGAAAAACTGGGATTATATCCGCGAAAAAACTCATTTTTCTTGGTTGTTATCTGGGGTGCGGCTACTGCTGGTGACCTTGTTCCCCAAATCGCTAATGCATAAGAATCCGGGTAATCGTCCCTCGCGTTTCTAGTAGTAGGATGACTTACAACCATGTTTACGCCGTTATAGGTTTTTTCTAGGTCGGACATTTGTTGTAAGAAATCTTTGAACTCTTTAGTTTTCTGCACTTCGTCACTATAAGGGAATTTTGCGCGCTTTGTTTTTATTTCAGTATCCAAGCATTTGAAAAGATCACTTTTCGATGCGGAGGTAAAAACAAAAATTTCTACCTCGCATATAGATAAAAGTTGCGCTTGTAATCTTTCAGCAAAAGCTCTTTCACGCGTACCGTCTATTAAAATCTTTTTGATATTCCACAGGGAAAGGTAAGCCAGAAGCTCCGCATATATATTTTCATAATTACCACCCGGCACTGACTTCCACGCTTTTACCATCGTATCATAAGCGTCGTACTGAACAGTTTCTCCCGTATCAGTTACACTCTGAACTTTTACTGCCGGATTCTCCCAATCTGGTTCAACGATAGTTACTATCAAGCCATCTGAAATACTCGCCACATCTATTCCAGCAACATGTGCGTTTTTAAGATCGGAAGAAACCAAATGTGAAAAAGGATTGGCATTGTGCTTTATGTAGTTTTCATAATCCAAAAACATTCCGCGCTCTAAACGCCAAACGAGTTTATAGCTCATTAGATACTCGTCGGATTCTTCACCTATCAACATTTTGGTATTTTCTAGCGCCTTAGCGTACTTTTTATTATACTTTGCTGCCTCGTCGCAGTTAAACTCATAATGTAGCCTTTTATTTTCTGTTCTGCTAAGTGAATCCGAAACTTTGTTACTCGTAAGAGTATCCAGAAAGAAGCACTTTTTGTTATTAGGTGTTCCGATTAGTACGCAAGAAGCATTATAAGCTGTTCCCATTGGGATTATACTTTTACGGATTACATAATCACTAACATCCTGCGCCTCGTCTATTACTATGTACATATAGCTATCGCCTTCAATATTCGCATTATCAGAAGCGGAGACAGCACGCACAAATGAGCCAGTAGATAAAGAAACATTCTGGCTGTTATATGTACTAAAACTCACATGCGCAAAGTCAGAGGTTTCAAAAACTGCTTTCGCACTTGGAGAACCGAAATTATCCCGTATTTTTTGGAACATGCCCAATGCGCGATCCTTACTGGGCGCAAAAATCCCAACCCAAAAGCCTTTCTTAAAAAGTTGTAATCTTTCATCCTCTGAAAATTCTTCCATGTTAGCCAATACTGGAAGTAATAACATCAGTCCCGACATTACATCCGCGCAACTTTGTGATTTTCCAGACTGACGCGCAAAAAGCGCTGTTATAGTAGAACCAGAATCAGTAAGAATAGTTCTAATTATTCCGCGCGCAAACGCTTTTTGGTATGGATATAAAACTCTACCACTTAAAAGTTGGCAAAACTCCAAACAAAACTCTATCAATTGCTTTAACGGCATAATTGGTTTTGCTTCCGGTTTAACCAATAAACTCTGCATAAGTTCACCTTCCTCCAAAAATAAAAAATCGGAGCTTATGCCCCGATTATAGCAATATTGTGTTATTAGCGCCAGACTAATCCTCTATTTCAAAGTTATCAGCCGATTTTATTTGCAACCTTTCCACAAAGGATAATAGCGCTAATGTCTCACCTTTTTTGAATTCTACGATATTGTTAGAAAAATTTATTATGTTTATTTTTAGTTGTCCGCCGTCTTGTTCGCTGTTGTAGTAATCAGGCATGTACATTGTCGGCCCGGCTAACAACAAACCGTAAATTTCATTAGGAGCTAACGAAACTAACAAACAATGATCCGGGTGCATTGCCACAGAAACACCTGAAAAAATCACAACCGCGCCTTTAGGTTTAATCTCAAAATCTACAGGCGCAAATAACCTATAAGCACCCAAATGCTCGTCACGCACGGGAAGAAATGTATCAGACATATTGCCAAAGTAGATGATAGCATCAGATGCCGGGTCGTAAAATGCTGCAACATTACCATCGTTCTTTAGAACATTTTCCTCAGGTATTCCGGGTATTAGCGGCGTTTTTCCTCTATAGAATTTATCCCGAGTAGAATTTTGATAGCTTTCCTCTGGTGGTCTGTATGTTATATCTTTTGTCGAAAAACCACTCCGGCCAAAGTTAAACCCCAAAGTCAGATACCCCCTTTAAGAATCCTCTTTTTATAAACACATCATCGTGCGGCAAATCCAGCATACTCATATCTGAAATCGCTTCTGAAATTTCTACCAAGTTATTGCCAACAACACCAGCAAAAGGAAGCAGTATACCAAAGTATAAATGTGCAAGCATTTCCTCGTGATCGAATACCGCGCCTATAACTTGCAACTGAGACTTTGGCATATTAGCAAGTAAACTGGGCGGCGTTTGTTTCCGCACTATTGAAGCCATCATAGCGTGTGCAAGCTCAAAACCATGCTGTGGCGCAGAGTAAGCAATAAGTGTATCTCCATATGCGCTTACAGCACGTAGCCCTTTGTGTCTATGTACAAGCACAGTATTTTGATCTGATGCTCGAATGCTTACATGTATTACAACCCTAAAGTTTTCATGTGTATCTGAATTCTTCGATATCATAATATCAGGACATACATCTTTAGCCACAAATACCTTATCCTCATTAGCTGCTTCTCTTTTTATCTCCCCATAAAACTGTAATGCGCCTTTAGGTAATTCATTATGATTTTCCCGCATTTTTCCTCCATTACAAAATGGGGCTTTTCGCCCCATTATATTTTGTTGGTATTAGTCCGTAAGCGTGTATATCTGGCCGCATACAGGGCAAATCCCCGAATCAGGGTCATCCTTTACGTCATTGCAGTAGTATCCACAGCATGCCATCATACCGTTTAGATCATAGACTTCCTCATTTCCGTGGGTTTCCCCCTCGTCATCAATCATACGCGCTTTTGCCTGTATGTAGGCTTCTGTAATATCATCGAGTTCCGCATCTGGATCATGCGCGTAGAATTCCTTGCAAAACTTATTCATCTGAGCGTCAGATATCTTTTTTGTGCGAATTGCTGACTTTATTTTCTTTGTAAGGGCCTCAATAGCCTCCGCGCGTTTATCCGTCATATCGTCTGTGTCGTAAGGGGGGAGTTCATCTTCATCCCCATCATCTTCGACTTCTTCTTCCTCAGGTTCGGGTTCCGCTTTAGCTGCCGGTTTACGCCCTCTTTTTGCGGTGACTGGGGTTTCTTCTTCGGTTTCTTCTTCGTCAGATTCCAAAGCTGCTACTGCTTTCTTCACATCATTAATGGTATTTGTACCATCTGAAATACTATCAACCATCCCAGCAATTATACCTTGCCGCCGCCCAATCTTACTCACGCCCAAAGCGTTTGCTACGTTTTTAACTTCTGATTCAGTAAGCCCGTCAAGAAGCGCCTCAATTTCTTCTTGGATATCCAAATCTTCGTCAGCTTCTGTTTCCTCAGTATCTTCTATTTCTTCTTCATCCACACCCGTTATATCAGTAGATTTCGCCGCGCGTGTTTTCCTAACACTTGTGATTTCTGCCTTTTCAGCTTTGTTCAGCTTTTCGATTGCTGAAATTATTAAAGGCTTACCACCCGCTGGCGGTTCATCACCAGTAAGCTCCTTATAATACTTGCGCAGTTCCGCAAGCCGCATAGAGTTTAGATCAACCGCCTCTTCTTCCGCTTCCTCAACTTCGTCAAGCTCTGGTTCAGGCACGGGCGCATCTTTTTTTACCTCAACTGGTCTTTCTTCCGGTATAGAATCCTCGTCTATGAACCTGTCTACGAGATCACGAAGCTCCATAAGAAACGCATCGAATGTTTTTGGCATGATTTTCTCCCTTCACTTTAGCTAAAATTTTGGTATTCAGGACTAACGTTTTGATACGCAGGATCATCTTCAAGCCCTAGGTCTTTTACCGTGAATATTTTTCTTTTTAATCCCTCCATTCCTGCAAGCTCTATCCTCTCAGATAAAAGCAATAATGCCGTTTGTGATCTATCGTAAATATCCAATAGATATTCAAAGGTTACTTTTTCGTTTTTACCGAAAATTCTTTTTGCCCGGCGCTTATCTTCGCGTTTAGGCCCCGCTTTATACTTGGGTATTAAATCAGCAAAAGAATCTATAAATCTCTGCGTAGTAACAAATTCACTATGCGCATCCCAGTAGAAATCCGCAAGCTCTCTGTCACTCCGGCTTTTTATAAACTCCAAGAACTTATCGGCGGGCATACCCGAAAAAATGTCTACAATAAATTTATTGTTTGATTTTTCCTTCACGCTAACCCCCGAAAACAGCAATACATATCGCCATTATACTAAGTAGAGAACCGAATACTCCCAGCAAAACACCTGCATAAGAAAGTTTTATCTGTGTATTTACTTTATGGGCATCAAACTCTTTTATTTCCTCTAATGTCGGGCCTCGCATGGTATCCATCCTCCTTTACTTGCAACGCCGTTATACTACCACAGCTTAATGCGCTTTGTCAAATTTTTTGATAAACAGTAGGTACGTTAAGAAACGGGCTACAGGGATGTAAACAATAGCGACGCATTTCTACGCCGCTACTTAGCAACGTCTAAAATATTATTGGTAAACAGAACCCCATGTCACCGTCAACGTCATTGCGAAAGTCGGTATTTTCGTAATTATCAAAGTCAAAACTCCAGTAGTGGTATCATACTGCGCAGAGGCTATCATACCCGCAGAGGATATATTTTTTATGGTAGCCATATCAAATGCTACAAATGGGGTAACGCTATCTTTCAACTCTACGGTTTCTGGTTTCGGGATAGTGTACAAAAGATAATCCCCACTTGTAGCCCAATCCCCGGCCTGAATAGTATGATTAGTCATTACCGCAGGATTATGCTCAGATGTTATAGACCACGTTGGTGCTGCCGCACTATTCTCCACGGGAGTAGCAATCGCCTCATACACTTTATTTGTAGAAGTTATAGTATGCAGGTATACAACACCCGCTTGCACAAACATTGTTCCTATACCATTATCTGTAGAGGGCGCACTCGGGGTAGCGCTTCCATAATAAAAGTTTGCGCTTTCTCCTTCTTTTATGTACACGCCTGTAAATATTAGGGAATACAAATCACCGAGATTAAATGAAACTAGCGAAAAATTAGCTCGGTCTTTCTTAGCGGAATTAGCAGAAAATACACCACCGCTGCTAACTAAATTCGTACTATTTTCTGTTGGTATACTTTCTATCTCTAAACTCGTTCCAAATCTTCCAGCAGTTGCGCCACCCGTCAGAACCTTACCAGAATCCCCAGCTGTAGTTTGTGCCTGATAATCCGAGGTGTTTATGGTAATCTCATTACCCCACGTTATATTGCCCGATGTCGTATCAATTGACGTTATGTAGTATTCCATAACCGTGCCATTAGATTTTATAAGTTTAGCATAATCATCTATGCTAACACTTCTTCCAAAAACCGTTTGTGCCGCAGAAGTAGTTTGCGGAAGCGCTGTAGAATCTTCCCCGTTTACGTTTCCCAGTAAGGTAGGTTCATCGTCGCCTAAACTGGCTATTGTCATTGTAGTAAACGAAGCAAGATTATTTTCAGTTTTTCTATAAACCGCAAGTGTACCATTTACATCGTAGAAAAAAGTCTTATCTGCAACTAGACTAAACGCAGAAAAAAGGTTTTCGGCTAAGTCTGTTGTACCATTTATAACCCGCGTAAATTCCGCGCCCGTAAGCTGATTTGCTGATATCCCATCAATGGCATCTTGTAAATCAGATATCTTGGAATTCGCATCTGCAATACTGTTTATATTTATCTGCCCACGCTCTGTTAACTCGTCGAGTGCGTCAGATACGTTTGTTGACGTAAGCGGAACCGGATCGGTGCTTACAGACGGCTCACCTATCCCCGTTTCATATCCTGCATTTTTACCATCAATGTCAGAAACGTAAGCCACAGATTCTTGCCCACTTGCCGTGTCTACAGTAGGCCTGTCATCCGACTGTATGCTTGCATGGTATCCTTTCGATCCAAACTCATTTTGTGTCCTTTCCGAAGGAAGTCCAGCGTCGTAAGTATTAGTTGCCAATAGTGGGTGCGTTATACCCGCCGTATCAGAACCGTATATCTGCTTACCGGCTGACATTATTATATTAGAGCGCGGGCGAATATCATCATTATTATCGTATACGACAGAATCAGGAGCATCAGAAGTATCTGCCCAATCTACCTCATAATCTGCGCTCCCAACCTTTGTAAGCACCTGACCTACTGTACCTCCAGCTGGTAAAGCCCCAGCACTAATAGGCGCACTGTCCATCAAATCGCCGTATACGTTATAAAAATTTATATTGCCGTCTGCTACCTCCACTTTCACAAACGCCAAATCATCTATAGGTGAAGCGGATACCATACCTGCATTAGACGGGAAAACCTTGAAAAAAATCTCATTAGAATTAGTAACCAATGAACCATCCGAATTCTTAAATCCCACGGAAATAAAAATTCTCAAATAAGTAAGAAATCTTTTCGGTAACACAAAAAGATTTCCCATATTCAACGCAAATTCTGTAGGTGTATGATCTGTCCCCGGGCGCAGATACAAAGAGAGATTATATCCCGTATAGCCTTCTGGACGGATTATATTCATGTACACATTCTGATCTGAATTCTGCGCGGAAATAAAATCCACATCTGAGGATAGAACAATTGGAGCGTTATCCGGCTTAGTTAGTGTAAGCCGCACATTCGTTATATTAGACACTGTACATCACCCCGTTTATTTACTGCCTATAAGTTTGGGATTTTTCTCCCACTGTAGTTTTGCCAATTCTAGCGCGCCTTCAATCGCTTTTATCAACATTCCCTCTGTAATAAATACGCGTATTATAGAAGGGATTAAGGGGTAAACCTTTTCTACTACTGCCGCAAGTTTTAATGCCCCGGTTCCGTTACCACCAAACTCCCTTTCGGCGCATGTAACTAAACCAAATAATATTTTGCCCAGCAGTCCCCACTGTTTTTTTGCGATAAGTGTAATAATAACTACCGCAACGAAAACAACGATTAAAGCACTATCCCAATTATCCCGCAAAAACAATAAAAGTTCTATCCCGCCCACACCCTAACTTTCATCAGTATTTTCTGGTTCTGCCTCAATACCGTTTGCTAAATCCAATTCTTTATGCGTAACCTTATGTTTATTCTTGCTTAAATCCCGGCCCAGTTGCAACCCACCATATGATATTGAGGCCCCGGTTGTTACCACTATACCAAAAGTCGTAATTGTTGTAATAGTTTCTTCCGGCATCGGCGTTTTATCAAACCACAGTAGCGCAAAGTTTAGAAGTATTGTACCTAAAACAATAAACATAGAAAAATATAATGTCGTAAGCGCAAGTCTCTTGCTAAACTGCATACGCTCTTTTGCAAATAAAAAACGCTTGCTATGCTCCGGTTTTGTAGAACTTTTCGGGCCACCTAAATACTGTTGCGCTCTATTATTCTGCGCCACGTAATCACCTTCCTACATACCTAGAGCTTTGAAAGTATCCTTGCCCGCAATTCCGTCTACAGTGAGATTTTTTACCCGTTGAAATGTTTTCACCGCAATCTCTGTATTCTTTCCGAATATCCCATCTGCTTTTCCGGGATAATGTCCGTTAAGCGCGAGTTTTTCTTGCAGTGTTTTTACGTCGTCTCCACGATCCCCACTTCTAAGTGTCCGCTGCGCAGAGGCCGTGCTTGACGCAGGTATCTTTCCTACTATGGTTCCGGGATAATAGAATTTAAGTATATCAGTATATAACATACCATCCTTAGCCATTTGTTGCGCACCGCGTTGGCTCATACCCACACCATGACCATTCTTTTTATATCCAGCTTTTTTATCATAAGGATCATTCCCAGCAATTAAGTAAGGATAACCAGAACCGCCCCAGCGTTCTTTTGCAGAGACAGTTGTGCCGCCATTTGAGGCGCTAAATACTGCATCAATTACTTTACCATTATATAAAAGCACTAAACCAGAGGTATCCTTCACAGCTTTTGTCGTGTCAGGCTTTATTTTAGACGGCACATATGCCTGATCTGCTGTTGTATCCGTAACATCATAGGGTTTACTTGGCTTTATACGAAACACAGCCACGGAACGGGAAGCTATTGCTTGTGCTTTTAAGGCCTCTACAGGCCAACCTGTTCCCATTTCAGAAGGAACAACTCCGTAAAGGTATTCTTCCAAATCTATAGTTTCTATACCCGTAGGAACTGTGCGCGTTATATTTACTCTAATTGTAGACATAATAAAGCCTCCTAAAATTTATAAAATAGGGCGCGGTTTATACCCGCCACCCTTTATACTTTTTTATTTACTAGCTCGTGTACCCACCCTAACAAAATTGCTACCTTTACGTACTGCCAATTTTCTAGGTTTACGATCTTTATGTACTCGCGATTTACGTGTTGTAACCCTCTGACTAACCCTCGCCATTAGTTTTACTCCATTCTAAATAATTATCCCACATCTCTGGAGTTATGTCTTGTGCAATTACATTATTGTCACTATCTACAATAGCGTAAAAACCGTCTACATCGTACTCATACAGGGCTTCCCCAGTAAAATCGTACTGGTTTAGGTACCACAAAAAACCCGATACTATAAAAACGATTACTACCATAAGAGACGAAATAATAATCGTATAAAGTTTTTGCTGCCTGTGCATAATGTTTTTTAGCTCACCAAGAACTTCTGTAACTAAAAGATGGCTTGCCTCCGCATGCTCAATGGCGCTTCTATACCCATCATTATTCTGCACAGACTATACCTCCTGCTACGGTCGGACGTGCGCTTCTGAAATATGAGAATCTAATCTAGCGTGTAACCGTTTAAGAGATTCTCTAAAGTCAGCTACTTCCTCTTTTATCTCTCGCTCAACTTCACGAATACTTGCTGCGTCCTCTTTTGAATGCGTTTCCAAACGTTGTTGTACGCCTTCGATAAGATGTGTTACGTTTGCAAATCCTTTTTCCATAGCCATTTCCTGTTTCGCCATGGATTGCTTTATGGCATTAAGCTCATTACCGTGTGCCTCGATCTTTCCATCAACGCGACCCCAGCGTTCACCGTCACTTTTAGCTGAACCTAAACGTCCAAATACAAAACCTAAAACTCCTAAAACGCTAGCCACCACCGTTACTATAACACTTGATGGTATATTTTCCATGCAATCACCCCCCTAACTACACAATCTACATTTGCACATCTTATAACCTAAGTCTACAAAGAACCGGGGATATAATCAATAGTAGCAGTAATTGGCCTAGACGTAAAATTAGCTGGAGTATTGGAACCCCACTGGTAAGCTATAGAAGCGGTGCGCTCAGAGTAGTTCAAGTACGATTTGACAAAGAAATATTCAGATTTGGGCAAATTTGTATACCCGCTGTTCAGAAACTCCTTTATCACATCTGTAGGTCTTGACTGTAAACAACCCATCGTCCTTATAATTTCTTCTACGCCAGTCATATTTACAAAATAGATTTCTGTATCAGGAGTATCCCCCGTAGTTCCCGTGTACAATCTACGCAAAACCTGTTTACCACCAACTTGATACCCCGCATAAATTGCTTTCAGCATCATGTCGCGTTGGTCAATAATAACAGGCTCCCCAAGTATACTCGCAAAATTCGTACCTTGCCAATTTTGCCCCAGTATAAAAATACCGAAACCTGAAATACTATTTACCACTGTAAAATCCCTAACAAGTTGCACAGTACCCGAAGAACATGTAACTGTATTCGCGCTTCCAGTTACGAGTAATGCAGTTGTAGTTTCGTCGCATGTTAAATCTCCAAAGCTGGCTAACGCCGATCCATCTATTGTCAAGTATGAATATGTGGCTTTCAGAGAATTCGCGGTAATTTCCGCAGAGCTGTCTATAACCAAATCATTAACGCCACTTACAGTAAAAGAACTTGCCAAACGAGAAGCCGTTTTTATAGTAAGTGAACCATTATGCATTGATACGCTTTGTAGCATTAAAGGTGCATTGTTTGCAGAAGTTACGTTAATGACAACTCCCGAAAAAAAGTATCGGTTGTTTATGTTATCAGTTAAAAACTGCTGTAAATCTCCACCCGCAACATTATATGTTCCCGGGGTTCCTTGTTTTGCCACAAGCCCATTTTGCTCAGTTAAATCGTCTACGGTTTGCGCTAAACCGTTAACGGTATTTGTAAGCGATGATACTTCTGTATGCAAATGGTCAAACATATCGTTGAAGTATTCGGGATCAAGATGATCCGCGACTATACCGCCCGAACCTTCAAGATAAGATACTTTTACTTTATCCCCTAAAGCAAGCGGCATATCTATGGTTATGCTTAAATCTGATACTGTATAAGAAGGAAGCACAACACCATCCACGGTTGCCGCAGAAACAATAGCAACGTAAGAAGGGTGGGCTTCTAACGTAAATGTGCCATCGTTTCCTGCGTCGTCTACACCTCTGGTAAACTCTTGATGATGTGGCACAAAAGTTGCTGGATATCCTGAATCTACCCCGCCCAAGTACCAATTACCATCGTCACCGATTGTAGGTAAAGCGCCATCCGCACCAGCAGGGCCGGGCAGCCCATCTTGGCCGTCTACTCCATTTCTACCGGGCGCTCCTTGTGGGCCGACCGCTCCGGGCAAACCATTATAACCCCTTAAACCTTGTGGGCCGGTAGCTCCGCGCGGGCCGGGAGAGCCTTGGGATGGTTTACCTGAATCTACCCAATTTCCAGAGGCGTTATCCCAAACGTACCAGTTTCCATTATCGCTTATGTAAGGCGGGTTTCCACCGCCCCCACCTGAACCGCCAACTTGTATAGTACCTACAGCCATACCGTAGCGATTTAGAAAAGTAACGGTACTTCCTTCTTGTGATGTTCCGGTGTAAGCCAGATCATCAAGCGGAGAATCTCCACCTGCCGAAAAAGCCCTTGCCCGAATAGCTGGGCGCAAGAAAAAGCGCAATATATTTGTATTGTTTTTTATGCGCCCTTCGGTAGTTCTAAACTCAATGGAAATACAGAGCGTAGGTTTTTGCGTAAACCTTTCGCCAACCGTATAGATATTATTTTGCTGTAGATTTATCGTAACCGGAATATTATTCTCATCATACAAAGTAAGCAAAAGACTATCTTCCGCAAAATCAGTAGGGCGGCGAATATCAAAAGCTACAGTGTTGTTGTCATACTGTCCGCACAACAATTTTCTATCAGCTTCTAAAACATATTGCCCGAACCCGTCCCCTACATCAAAAGTTAAAACACAAGAATCCATTACTAAACCTCCCGGGCACCCGAAACAGGCTGTTCCGGTTCGCTAAGGGTAATACCTCCTACGATATCCCCAATACTGTTGTAGAAATTAACTATATTCCCAATTTGCTCTACGCGCACAATCGCATTTTCCAGCAAGTAGCTTATATCGGAAATATCAGTAGGCGGGCTTTCTGGATGCAAAGAGGGGCGCAACAAAAATCTTATTGTATTTGTACCCGACTTTATAATACCATTTTTTTCTCTAAACTGGATGGAGAAAAAAACTTGACGGTAGCGCGTAAATATCTCGCTTACAGGTATGGCATTATTTACAGATATATTTGTGGAAAATGTAGGGCCACCATCTACAAAAAAGAATGAAGCCACTAGATCATCGTTTATAAACTTATCGGGGCGCTGTATGCTTAAAACAACGGAATTATTGTCGTATTGCCCACAAAGCACTGGACGGTCAGCCTCTATTGTAAGCTGACCGTTAGCATTTTCCACAAATGATATCTTTACTCTATCCATAGTACACCGCCTGTCTTAGGTTAATCCGTCGCATAAATTATGCTTTGGCCTAATTCTTTTACAGCGCTCTCAATCGCCGCTTTTATCTCCGCATCAGAGAATTTTATTCCGCGCGCTTCCAAAAACTTTTTAAGTTCCGCAAAAGCGTAGTCAAATTTTATAGGCCCAGTTTTTTCGTCACTACCAGAAATTATTGGGTAAAGCTGTTCTGCCGCTCTTACAAAAACATCTGCCATTTGAAGCATCTGGAAAAATTGTTTTTCTCCGATCTTAGACTTTATAAGAGGTATTAGTTTTACGGTCACAAAAGCTGCAAGAATTCCTATTGTCGCAATTACGATATCTGTTACGTCGATCATTAGGATACCTTCTTTCTACTTATTAGGAAATTATTGTAGCGGGATGACCGGAATCCACGCCATCCAAAAACCAATTCCCATTAGCACCTATGGTTATTTGTGTTCCCGCCCTACCCTCTGGCCCTTGTGGCCCAACAGGGCCTTGTGCGCCTTGTTCTCCAGTTTCGCCTTTTACAGCTGTAAGCTCTCCTTGATCCTCCCAAAAATCGCGTATCGCATCGTACATATAGAGATTGTAAGGAGGCGCTACACCAATATTATAAACATCACCTTGATTTGGATTAGGTACGGCTATTCGTAGCTCAGGTACAGAAGCGTATGTTCCAAGAATTTTTACCAGCCCCGGATCACCCTTAGCGCCTTTTAGTCCTTGGATACCTTGCGCTCCTTGCGGCCCGTCGTTACCTTGTATACCGCGCAAACCCTGTAGTCCTTGTGGGCCTTCCAGCCCCATATCACCTTGTGGGCCTTGCGCTTTCACGCCAGTATCCAAGTATTCTCCGGCAGTATCAGAATATTCGTACCAATTACCATTTGATCCTATATATGGAGAAAACCCATTTCCAGAAGTATTACCACTGGTTATCTCATAATGCGCGGCTTCAACACCTTGCCTATTATAAAAGCTAAGAATACCATTTGTATATTGGGAAGCGGTATATGCGATGTCATCAATGGGCAACTGTTCTGGTTGAACTGGGTATTCTCCTTCTCGCAACAAAAAGGTAAGTGCATTAGATGTAGTCGTAATACCAGATTCAGAAAGAAAATATACGGATACTTTCAATCTTCGTTTTGTCGTAAACTGAGCGCTTAACGGAAGCAATCTTCGACTTCCTAACTCAATAGTAACAGGCGCGTTAACTTCGTCATCAAGCGTTACAAACAATTTTTGATCCACAAAAATTGTATCCCGCTCAAAAACAAAAGTAGTCACATTATTATCAAACTGCGTCCCGATTTCCGTCATATCAGAACTTATGTACAGAATGTCCTGACTGTTAAACTCCATAAAAATAGGGACTAAAATCTGATTAGACATTTGCTAACCCGCCAATCTTTTTTACTTAAACGCTTTCCTCGCCGCAGAAAGTTTAGACAAAATTGCTTGTGTTTCTTTCTGCATGTCGGTCTTTGCCGGTTCATTAGAGAATGCGTTTACAAGCGCCATCCAAGATTTAAGATGATCTTCTTCGTCTTGAATTGTTGCTAAGGCTAAAGATTTTACAGCCTCTCCAAACGCGCCGTATTTATCCGCTTCCTCGGCAATATCATAATAGTCCAGTATTGCCCCGGCCTCACCTTGTATCTGTTTCCACATTTTAGACAGTAATTCGTGCATGATTAAAATCCTCCTTATTTATAAAGCCTTATTTGGATAGAAAGTCACGTTGAAAGAACTTCCCAAACCAAGAGAACCTGATGCGGTTACTACATCGCCGCCATTTACTCTAATTTCTGTAGGTTCACCATTACCCAGAAAAGATACTCCACCATAATCTACAGCTACGTCATTAACGGTAAGCGTAGGCGCAATACCCAGTACCGCTGTATAGCTTACTACAATAGCCCCGTTTTCAGGTGCTGTAAAAGAACCACCACCGCCCAGCGTAAGTAAGCCACCGTTGCCAAATACTGTTGTACCTTGGGAAGTGTCGATTTGGGGTGTGGTTCCATTGTATACATCTTGCGCGACTTTAACTATCAGGGCGTAGTTATTCGTAGTTTGGTCGGCTAAATGCGCTAACTGCTGTTTCATTAGGTATACCGTGCTTGTAGGATCGTTTACAAACGGCGTGTATGTAAATGTCTCCGCATTCGTAGCAGAAATGGTATCACCATTTTTCAGCCAGAAGTATTTAGTTACGGATACACCCGCTGTAAGCCCATCGCTGGAGTATTCTTCAATCCCGTTTATGGTAATTATACTAAAGGCTGAATCCGTATTTTGAAAAGTTACCCCCATAATGCCGCCGAATTCATCATTTACGGTGAGGTTTCCAGTTTGAGCGGGAGTTACTACAGTTGCATCCTCATTCGGCATAAGCCCATCTACTTTTGCGCCCATTATTAGCGTTTTACGCTGTTCATCATACGTATCCTGCCACCTAAACCTATCTGTACTCATATGAGAATTTATCTTGGGAAGGGCTAAAGGATCAGTTTCTTTAAAAGTTGGCGTAGGCAATTCCGAGATTGCTTCGTCTATAGCGGTATCCGTATATTCTTTGGCATTTTGTAGGTTATCAGCCAAATCTGTACCGGTGGGAAGTTCTGAAACCTCATCAGCTAGGCCGTCGATAGAATCTTGTATACCTGATAAATCGTCCGCGCTAGGCATAGGCTCAAACTTGTTATTCTTAAACAAATAACGCACACCAGCTACTTCATAAATATCGCCTTCTACGAGGTCTGTATTTGTAGACGGATCGGGAAGTTCTTCATAATTTCCTTTGAATATGTAAACACCGGGAGTAGCCCCCAGCAGAAATTCTATAGGCATATAGTTACCTCCTTACGCCGCAGTATAGTGTACGCGCACTTTCATACCACTTGAAAGTGTAGGATTACTTATAGTTAAATCTGTGCCAGACCATGTATAATCGGAAATTTGCAACAACGTAGCACTTGTATCCCCGTTTAATATCCACACTTCAAAAACAACATCGGGAGCTTTCGGCAAAGTGTAAACTTGTGTACCATTATAATCAGTAACGTAGGGTAACTGCACAACAGGTACAGCTTGTGCCGCAGGAAGTGGTATCCACGCACCGTCTTTAAGCGCATACGTTACGCCATCAGAAGCTGGTGCATCTGGCAAATCAGAAGAACCCGGGTCGCCTTTTTCTCCTTGCGGCCCCGGGCTTCCTTGTGGGCCTCTATCTCCAGTTTCGCCTTTAGGGCCTTGTGGGCCAGCAGGGCCTACCGGGCCGACTGGGCCTATTAAACCGGGATTACCTTGGGGGCCTTGCGCACCAGCGGGGCCTGTTTGACCCTGTGGCCCAGCAGGGCCAATTGGGCCTCTAGGGCCATCCTTACCGGGAATGCCCGGTTCCCCCGGCGCACCTTCTGCACCCGGCTCACCGACAGGGCCTATAAATCCACGCTTACCTTGATCACCTTTAGGCCCAACTGGGCCAACAGGGCCGGGAATACCTTTCGGAGGATAAACTTTACCTAAAACTCCATACATGGAGGGCGAGTTGGGACTTTCTGGCACATCCGCAACTGGCCCTACATGCAACACATTAAGCTGGAGGGTATTTGCTATAACTTCTAACGTCTCCAGCGAATCCACAAGGTACATATTTGTTTCGGTATTATCATCACGGGAGAAGGAAACAATATATTCCCCGTCCGTCCATTTACAAATTGAAAAAACAAAATAGGAATATCTTTGCGCAAAATCAAACGCATCCAATATTCTATCCGAGGCGTATTTGGCAATATGCACATTCTGTAACTCAGACAAAAATAAAACACCTCCGTTTCCTACATAATATAGAAACGGAGGTTTCAATTCAATACCAAATCATTTTTCAGTTTTTTGTATCCCCATGTAACTGTTTATTTGCGCGGCTATCGCCTTCTGAATATCCACAGCCTCCCGCAACTCCATACAGCCCTTTTTAAGGTTATTACCTATCTCTTTTCGCGTCAGCTCAAATAATATCTTTTTAAGTATATGCTCTAAGCTGCTATCGTACCAGTCATTTACACCTTCCTTTCCTTCCGAGTTTACGCGCCGCACGCTATACTGTCCCGGCATAACATAGATGTGAAATTTTCCAAACACGTCTATATAGTTTCTTGATGGTTTTTCTTCCCTAGCTTCGTCAGAACTGGTAGGAAGAATTTCAGCTACCGGTTCCGGTTGCTCTGGTGCATCATTCTTCGGTACGATTGTCAAAACAGGCTTTTCAACAGGTTTTACTTTGCACTTCTGCGCACTTGGTTTCTTCGATACTCTGGTTCTTGGCATGACTTTCTCTCTCCCTTACGTAATTTTCCTATAGTATAACCTATGGTATTTGTCAAGTCAAATTTTTAACAAAAATAATAGCCTGTGTGGATACTAACGCCACAGGCTATTACTCAAACGATGGGTCTGCCTTTTCAGCTAGAAATCTGCGTAATCGCTCAACTTCAACCCGTCACATAAAAACTATGAAAACTTGCTGGGGTTTATTCCAACTGAATTCTGGTATCTTCCATCGTACAGTATATCGGTATTACCGTAAGGCGTATGGAAGGCACACTGACAAACTTCGGCTCCTGAGTATACGCGTACTGGAACAACGCACGAAATGCCTAACGTCCAATTACCATTGAATCCTATGTCGCCAAAACCTGCCGAGATATGAACCGATATACCAAGTCTGCCTAAACTCGACCGTCCGTGCAACATGGGTACGTAATACTGTGTAGAAACCCGCTCGATCGTACTTCCAAGATACAAAACATCCGGTTCTAACATGTAGCCATTATCGCCCAGCTTTTCCAAGTCGATTAGGATTCCGTCGAATTTTTTACGCATATCCAGCGGCCCCGTAAAAGCCATTAGATTATGCCCTAACCTCATGTTATAGCTGTTCGGATTTAAGCGCTTTTCGTCAAAATCACTTATCTCTATGCGGCCTTCCCTTACCGCATCTTTAATGGCTGATCCTGTTAAAATTCCCACGCGATAACCTCCGCATTAAATCTACATAAATCGCAATGTTTTATATCAACGCCTTACGGGGCGTAATAATCTGCCACCGCTATTATTATTGGAGGAACTTTAGCGGCGGCATGAACTGAAAGGAAAGAGAGTGATCAATCCCGCAAAGTAAGGATTAGTTGTATTTTACCCCGAAATTTTATGGCTGTCAAATTTTTGAAAACTTGACAGTAGGTGTACTGGTGTGTATAATATGTGACATAAATTATAACTTGGAGGTAAAACTAAAAATGAAAAACGCCGATCTTCGTGATGCTCTCCATGATCTTGAACCCCGCGTAACCCTAAAAGAAATTGGTGACAATATGAAACCAAAAGTTCGCCAAACAATTCTCTCTCATGCGTGGGGCAATTTTGAGTTTGCTGACGAGGAAAAAGCCAGAATTCTAAAAATCGCAGTGGACATTAGCAAAAAGAAAGCGAGTGAGTAAATGTGAGCGCAAAAAAAATCACCCATATAAATGGGCGAAGTGTGAAAAATGGAGAGGTCGATACACCCGATTATAACACAGTATACGATAATAGTGAAATTAAAAACTCCGAAGAATATGAAGGCTACCCAAACATATACGCTTATTCAGACGCTATGTCCGAGCGCAGACGTAGGCAAAATGGCTATGATGAAGGGCGCACAATGGCTAAATTAGACCGTAAACCTATTAGCTGGTTATTAGAGCCTTATATTCCCGCAAACAGCGTTACGATACTGCAAGGAGATGGTGGCGTAGGTAAAAGCTCTTTTGCTATCTATTTAGCCGGGCTAGTTACCACGGAAGGCAGTATACTTGATACTTTCCGTGTAAACCCAAAAAACTCTATGGATAGAAGCGTAATTTTATTTTCCCCGGAAAGCGACGATAGTGATTTAGTGAGCCGGGCTGATGTAATAGAAATGGATCAAGAACGCGTTATTGTTTTCATCGGCAACAAATCCATGGACATAAAAGATGAGCAATCAATGAGTCGTATTATCAAAGAAAATGATTGCGCCATGCTCGTAATTGATCCTCTACTAAATGCGCTCGGGCCTACCGTGGACAGTAACAAAGCGGAACAAGTAGGAAAAGTTATAGAAGGTTTAGCCTCTGTAGCTAAGAATACGAATTGCGCCATAGTTTTAATCCATCACACTAAAAAAAGCGCCGGAAGAAATGTCCATAAAAACGATGGTATTGGAAGCGCCAATATTACCAATACCGCTAGGTCAGTTTTGAACTTCGTAAGTAACCCAAATGTGGATGGGCAATTTTTTGTAATTCCCACAAAATCCAATAAGGCTAAATCCGCGCCCACATTACTTTACGAATTTGGGGAACACGGGGAATGTATAGCACAAGAAATTCTTCATAGCGTAAACCAGAATAACTTTGAGGAATTTCTAAACTACTCAAAAAAGCTAAAACCCGTAGCCTACAAATTCGCGGATTTTTTAGAAACATTAGACTCCGGAAAGTATTCTAATCAGGAATTAGTAGATCAGTTTTTTGAAAAAACAGGAGTAGCTCTAAAAAGCGGCAGAGAAATTCGGAGTATTCTAAATAATAGTTTTTTAGTAGAGTTAGAAGTACGAGGAATATCCTTAGTGAGATTTGAAACCTCAAAAATTGAGGACGGCATTAAGAAAAGTTTCAGAGGTTATGAAATCATAAAATAACCAAAAAGCGCTGTTTTCAGCGCTTTTTATTTCTATACCACGTTTGTGAGCATTTTAACCTATATGTGTAAATATACCCTCTCTCTCATTATTATAGCCACTAGGTAATAGGGTGTTGAAAGTTAGACAAGTTTGAGTAGTATATCGCGCGCGAGGAGGTGCGGAAGTTGAAAGAATCGGAAATTATACAGCAGATTAAGGACTACCTGAAAACGGTGGGCAACTGCTTTTATTGGAAAGAACACGGCGGTCAGTTCGGGCAGGCGGGAATACCCGACATTATCTGCGTCATAAACGGTAGATTTATAGCCTTTGAGGTCAAGACCGCTACGGGCAAGGTGTCCGCCCTGCAAGAGCTGACGCTAAGGCGGATGCGCAATGCGGGCGGCATTGCGGAGGTCGTGCGCTCGGTTCGTGAG
>QMCE01000289.1_pt1 | contig 24435 bp, 23 predicted proteins | sample 1821851 | NCBI WGS metagenome assembly QMCE01 (sample SAMN09453174, study PRJNA476694) | Termite gut metagenome, whole genome shotgun sequencing project. | isolation source: worker | host: Odontotermes sp. | place: South Africa:Pretoria | collected 2016-01-28 | reverse complement strand
TGCAATAGACAGCATTTCAATACCTCTTGAGAGGTGAGCCGGTACCATGCCCTTTTAGGGCTTGTGCATACCACCACTTCAAGTGGTGGTTTTGATTACCCTCTTTTATAAAGTGCAGCCGCATAGCAGGATAGAAAAATATGTAGGGAGTGACGACCTCGGCACTCCGATAAAGAGACTCAATATTTTATGCGTGAAGTAATATTGCTTTCCTACTTGAAACCTGCTATAATATATCCAAACAATTGAATATTGCTCATCAAGAGTGGCGGAGGGACAGGCCCTGTGAAGCCCGGCAACCAGACGATTGCACAGAATGTGCGATTGTCGGGTGCTAAATCCTGCGGTGTTAACCGGAAGATGAGGTAATTTGAAACCTCTCTTTTTGAGAGGCTTTTTTATTTGGAACCTACTGATGGCATATTCGAAAACTGAAAAGGAGAATAAATATGAAGCTTTTTACATCAGAATCAGTTACAGAGGGGCATCCTGACAAAGTGTGTGACCAGATTTCGGACGCAATTCTGGATGCAATTTTAACGCAGGACAAAAATGCGCATGTAGCATGTGAAACAACGGCGACTACGGGGCAAATTCATATCATGGGAGAGATAACCACTGAGTGCTATGTTGATATTCAGGCAATTGTCCGTGATGTAGTGAACAGTATCGGCTACAACAGCCCGGCACTCGGCTTTGACGGCAATTCATGCGCAGTAAATATCTCAATTGACAGTCAGTCGCCCGATATAGCGATGGGCGTGAATGAATCGTTTGAAATCAAAGAGGGAGACACAGACGAAGGTAGTAATATCGGTGCCGGCGACCAGGGCATGATGTTCGGCTTTGCCTGCGACGAGACAGAAGAGTATATGCCGCTGGCAATTTCACTTTCGCACAAGCTTGCAAAGCAGCTCGCCAAGGTGCGAAAAGACGGCACACTATCTTATCTTCGCCCGGACGGAAAAACTCAGGTGACCGTTGAATACGACGGTGATGAGGTCAAGCGGATTGGCGCAATAGTTGTCTCCACACAGCACAATGATGAGGTTTCACTTGCGCAAATTAAGAAAGACGTAATCGAAAAGGTGATAAAGCCGATTGTGCCTCAGAATCTTCTCGATGACAGCACGAAATACTTTATCAACCCGACGGGGCGTTTTGTGATAGGCGGGCCGGCGGGAGACAGCGGCCTCACCGGCAGGAAAATCATTGTAGATACCTACGGCGGATACGGGCGCCACGGCGGCGGCTGTTTTTCGGGAAAAGACCCGACCAAGGTGGACCGCTCTGCCGCATACATGGCAAGAAAAATTGCCAAGAATATTGTGGCCGCAAAGCTTGCAAAAAAGTGTGAGGTAGAGATAGCCTATGCCATCGGGGTCGCTCACCCTGTCTCGGTGATGGTTGAGACCTTCGGCACAGGCACGGTCAGTGATGAAGCTCTCTCGCAGGCAGTGAAAGAGGTTTTTGATTTGCGCCCCGCAGCAATAATCAAGGAATTGAAGCTGCTTGATACAAGGTATCTCCCGCTTGCGGCATACGGGCACATGGGACGTGAGGATTTGAATGTAGCGTGGGAGAAGACAGATAAAATAGTCGACCTCACAAAAGCGTTGGGCAGAGAATAAACCATGCTGTGCAAACATTTGTTTTGATAACGATAATATGCTACAATATGCTTATCAAATACAAAGGAGAAACGCATGGCGGAGGGCAAACTTCTTGAGCTTTCGGGAAGCGTGGAAAACATCGTATATCACAATGACAAAAATCAATACACCGTGCTTGAAATGATAGCGAACGATGACCTCGTGACAGTTGTGGGGGCGTTCCCGTTTGTCAGCGTTGGCGAGAATCTCACAGTATATGGAGATTGGAGCGCTCACGCCACCTTCGGCGACCAGTTCAAGGCGTCGGCATTTGAACGTTCACGCCCTGCAACCACTTCGGCGATGCTCAAATATCTTTCCTCGGGTGCGGTCAAGGGGATTGGCCCTGCGACGGCGAATAAAATTATCTCAACCTTTGGCGACCGCGCCCTCGACGTTATAGAGAATGACCCTGTGCGCCTTGCTCAGATTAAGGGAATCACGCTTGAAAAAGCCAAGGAAATAGGCGAGGATATAAGGCGTGTTTACGGCATCAGGGAGCTCATGCAGTTTTTAGGCGAATACGGCGTCACACCGGAGCAAGCGATAATCGTGTGGAAGCAGTACGGAGAAGATTCGATAATCTGCATTCAGGAAGACCCATACAGCATATGCACCGATGAAATTGAAATCAGCTTTCAGATAGCCGATTCCATCGCTCAATCAATGGAGCGAGAGATTGACAATATGGAGAGGGTAAAGGCCGGCGTGCAGTATGTGCTGAGGCACAATTTGAACAACGGGCACACCTGCTTGCCAATTGCTAAGGTCATTCAGGCGGCGTCACAGCTTCTCACTGTCGAAACAGAGCGTGTGCAGGATGCCGTTTATATCCTGTGTGAAAGCGGCGAGTTGATTAATGAGAATTTCGGCGGCAAAGATTTCCTGTTTCTCCCAAAACAGCATCAGGGTGAGAACTATATTGCCGAAAGAATGAAGCTCATGCAGAAATTTCCGCCGCAGGCCATAAGCGATGTTGATGAGGAAATAGAGGCGATTGAAAGAGAAAAGGGCATAACCTATGCTGACAAACAAAAAGATGCGATTAAGGCGGCGCTGGAGAAAGGCATACTGATTCTCACAGGTGGACCCGGAACAGGAAAAACCACAACGCTAAACGCCATAATCCAGATGCTGAAGGAAAAGGGGGAGGTTGTTCTTCTCGCCGCACCGACCGGCAGAGCCGCAAAGAGAATGAGCGAGCTCACAGGTGAAGAGGCGAAGACAATCCACAGAATGCTTCAGGTGGCATGGGACGAGCATGATAACCCTGTCTTCACAAGAAATGAGAGGAACCCGCTTGAATGTGACTGCATAGTCATCGATGAGCTTTCAATGGTGGACACATATGTCTTTGAAAGCGTTTTGCGTGCGCTGCCGATGTCATGCCGCATGATTTTCGTGGGTGACGTTGACCAGCTTCCGTCAGTTGGGGCGGGAAATGTTCTCGGCGACCTCATTGAATCAAGGCTGTTTGACACGGTTGAGCTGAAGGAGATATTCCGTCAGGCTATGTCGAGCCTGATTGTGACAAATGCGCACAAGATAGTTAAAGGTGAAATGCCCGATTTAGAAAAGCGTGACAGCGATTTCTTCTTTATGCCGCAGAATGAAACAAATGAGGCGGCGAACCTCATCGTGTCGCTTGCCTCGCAAAGGCTGCCCAAAAGCTACGGTTATTCCCCGACGACAGATATTCAAGTTTTGTGCCCCGGCAGAAAAGGGGAAAGCGGAACTGTTGAGCTGAACAAGCAGCTCAGAGAGGTGGTAAACCCGTCCGGCAAGGATAAACCAGAAGTGAAAATAAGCGGCACAATTTTCCGTCTGGGAGATAAGGTCATGCAAATCAGGAATGACTATAATCTTCCGTGGACGAGACCCGACGGAACCTCGGGCGAGGGCGTTTTCAACGGCGATATAGGGGTTATAACCGGCATTGACAAGGCAGGCGGTGTAATCACAGTTGTGGTAGACGACAAGGAGGTTACTTATCCCTACGAAAATGCGTCGTCGGAGCTTGAGCTTGCCTATGCCGTGACCGTGCATAAAAGCCAGGGAAATGAATTCACCGCAGTGATAATGCCGGTTATTGACACGCCGCCGCTGCTGACATACAGAAATCTTTTTTACACAGGGATAACCCGTGCGAAAAGCCTGCTTATCCTTGTCGGCAGCAGGCAGAAGATAGCACAAATGGTGGAGAACAACAGGAAAACCCTTCGCTACACAGGGCTTCTGCGTTTTCTCACTGAGGAATAATCCGGTTGACAGGAGGGAAGCATGGTAATACTCATCGGAGCCGAAAGCATGACGGGAAAAACGCTCATGGCGCAAAAGCTGCTTGAAACATATAAGATACCTTATATATCCGAAGACCACATAAAGATGGGCTTGTACCGTTCAGGCATTAACTGCGGCTTCAAGCCTGACGACAGCAACGAAATCATTGAGCAGAGGCTGTGGCCGATATTCAAAGGGATAATTGAAACAAATATTGAAAATAATCAGAGCGTAATAATTGAGGGAAGCTATATTTTACCCAAGAGAATAAAAGAATTCGGCGCAGATTATCTTCGATGTATTATCCCCGTGTTCATGGGTTTTTCGGAGAACTATCTTATAAAGCATTTCACAACCGGCGTTTTAGGGCACAGAGATGTGATAGAGCGTCGGGCGGAAGCAGATGACAGAGGACTTGAATGGTTTATCAGTGCGAACAAGGAGCTGAAAAAGATGTGCAGGGAAAGTGGCACTCGCTATTTTGAAATAGACAGTGACTACGAAAAAGATACTGCCGAGATATATAAATGGATTACATCGGAGGCGGGCGAAATGGGTTTTCGTTGAGGAGTAAGAATCCAATTGCGGTATGTGCTTGAAAAAACCGACAATATGTATTATACTATCTATAATTGGCTAAGGGGCAGAGGGGCAGAATGTAAAGGTTGTGGTGAAGTATGGCTATGGGTATGGCGATAGACCTTGGAACATCCGATTTCAAGGTGTATGTTGAGGGCAAGGGTATTGTGCTTAATGAACCCTCAGTTATTGCTGTGGATAATGCCACGGGCGAAGTGATTGCAATGGGGAACGAAGCATATGCCATGCTTGGCAGAACTTCTTCGAGGGTGAATGTAACATATCCTTTGAGCGGCGGTGTAATTTCTGATTTTTCCATGGCAGAGCAGCTCATTGCACACAATATCCGCAAGGTCAGTGTGTCAAAGGTTTTTATGCCGAGAGTTGTCGTAAGTGTGCCATGCGGGATAACAGAGGTTGAGAAGCGTGCGGTGGTTGATGCCGTGACAGCGGCGGGCGTGAGAAAGGTTTGCCTGATAGAAGAGCCTGTGGCGGCGGCGATTGGCGCAGGCGTTGATATATCTGCCGCACACGGAGCAATGATAATTGATATCGGCGGGGGAACCACCGACATGGCCGTCATCTCGCTCAACGGCATAGCAATTGCGAATTCAACGCATATCGCCGGCATGGAGTTCAATGATGCGATTGTCAAATATGCAAGGCGCAAATTCAATCTGATTATCGGCGAAAAAATGGCAGAGCGTGCCAAAAAAGCCATCGGCTGTGCTTATCCGAGAGAAAAGCTTGAAACCTTTGTGCTGAAGGGAAGGAACACGCAATCCGGCTTGCCCGAAACAACGGTGATGAATTCAGATGAAATGATTGAAGCCTTGATAGAACCCGCCATCGGGATTGTCCGCACCGTGCAGGAGGCTCTTGAAGCCACACCGCCTGAGCTGCTGGCAGACATCTTTGTTGACGGCATACATCTCACCGGCGGCTCGGCGAATCTTTACGGCCTTTCAACCTTGATTTCCAAAAAAACAAAGGTGCCGGTTATTGTCGCAGATGAGCCGCAGAATTGCGTGGCGTTAGGCGCAGGTCAGGCGATTAAATTTATCGACAGCATTGATGTGGGCGGAACGCACGGAAAGATGAACCCGCTTGTTGCATATTATTAATCAAAGGGTGTGACGAATTGAAATTATCAAAGAGGATTCTGTTTTTCATCTTGCTGTTAATCTGTCTTTTTGTAATGATACCTTCAACTGCATTTGCAACCGACGTCTCACCAACTACATGGACGAGTGAGACAAAGAACGGCATTTACGCAACTGTGACGATTACCGACTGGGAGACACATGTGCACGATTTGGAAATTGAAACCCCCGTTGACAATATGACCCATACTGAGATTTTTGCAACGTTTCAATTTCACGGAACGCCACAGGACAATTGTGTATATACTGCCGATATCCTGCATGGTGGAAAGCTCTTTATGCGCTCAATATTAGATCCTTCATTTCAAATTGAAGACTCCGACGGAGAAGGGGCCAATAAAATGACAAGAAGTATCCATCAGAGCGTAGCGCACAAAATAGGTGCTGCTGAAATTCGTCTGGGTTTTGATTATAGTGTTGTTGTGCACGGCACCGTTGGCGGTGTGCAGCCCATTGATGGTGCTGCACATACCATAGTGGCAGAGGCGGGTGACGGAGGAGAGATAACGCCATCCGGGGAGATAGACGTTCCTGGAGGTGCAACACAAGCGTTTGCCATTGCGGCAGATAACGGCTACCAAATTGGCGATGTGCTGGTGGATGGCGTGAGCGTGGGCGCGGTTTCAGGGTACATTTTTGAAAATGTCAGAGAAAGCCATACAATTGACGTTTCATTTATTGGCTCATCCGACGGCAATGACAGTGCAGCACTCGACATTGGTGGGATTGAAGCGTCTGACAGTGATGGCGGATGGACAGCGACACACACAGTAGTTGTTGCGTCTGTTGCAATAGTTGCAGTGGCAGGTGTTATTTCTACGGCGCTGATTGTTCGTGCTCGGCGTAAAAGGTAATGCATGATAAAAGCGGGGCGTATAGGCCTCGCTTTTTTAATACAATGCGGTTGTCTGATGTATTCGGGGGTTTGGCAATTTTACAACTCAGATGCTTTTGCACATTAGCAGACACGGGTTATCAATATCCCAGAAAAGCGGAAAAACCTCTAATGGGTAAAATCCGTATTTGCGATAAAATGAGCGTGTTCTCTCATATGGCTCATATTCAGCAGAGGAATCCAGTGTTTTAACTGTCAGAAATTTGTAACCATCTGTGCGAAGGTAATCCTCGACAGCACTTAACAGTGCATGCCCAATGCCGCACCTATGATATTCTTAAAGAACACCGATGACATAAACATCAGCGGTGAATTCATTATGAAGCTTGATGCTGACAAAGCCTACAGCTTTATCGCCGTCAGACGCTGCCCAGAACGGGAAATCTCTATGCAGCCTTGACTTGGCGATTATATCCTCCGGCGGTGAAAACCACTGCGGCAGTGCGTTCATAATTTCAAGCGTGATAAGCTCTTTCTTGCCTTTATCTTCAATTTTCTTTATGGAATAGTTCATTTGCACCTCTTGAACAATAAAGGATTGACAACGTATTAGAATTAGGATACAATGTATACACGGATTAAAAGAAAGGAGAGACAGTGATGGCACAGACAACAATCAATGTCAGAATTGATGAAGAAGTAAAGAAAAAACTGGAAAAATTTTGCGAAGAAGTTGGGCTGAATATTTCAGTTGCAGTAAATATGTTTGCAAAAGCAGTAATCAGAGAACAACGCTTGCCATTTGAGGTTTCATTAAATATCCCAAATCGAGAGACAGCCAAGGCAATTGAGGAAGCAGGTAAAAGGCAGAATTTGAGCCGCCCCTTTAATTCTGTCGAGGAATTGATGGGGGACTTGAATGCTGACGATTAGATACCACTCATCCTTCAAGAGAGACTATAAAAGCATCATTAAAAGAGGATATGATATTCGAAAACTAAGTGAAGTTATATCTATGATTGCTGAAGAACAGATATTGCCCTCAAAATACCGAAACCACGCTCTTTCAGGCAAGTATAGTCATTGCTTCGAGTGTCATATTTCTCCTGACTGGCTTTTGATTTATGAAATAGACAACAGGGAGCTTCTACTCATTCTGACAAGAACAGGAACGCATTCAGATTTATTCTGAAACAGATTCGAACAGGAAGTGCCGCAGTCTTCTGCGGCACTCACTTATTTATTATACTTCTCCACAAACATGTTCGCACATTTATACACATCGCCGCCGCCGAGGGTGAGTATCAAATCGCCGTCTTCGGCATTTTTGATGACATAGTCGGTTATCTCGTCGAAGGTCTTAAACCACACGCTTCCCGGTATCTTTGCGGCGAGGTGAGCTGTCTCAACGCCATAGGTATTTGTCTCACGCACGGCCAAAATCTCCGACATAACGACGAAATCAGGCAGGCTCAGTGCTTCGGCGAACTCGTCCATGTGCATGTGAGTTCTTGAATATGTGTGCGGCTGAAAAACTGCCCAAACACGATTGTATCCCATCTTCATCGCCGAGGAAAGAACGGCACGGATCTCTGTGGGGTGGTGCGCAAAATCGTCAGCAACGGTGATTCCGCCGAATTTGCCGAGAACCTCGAATCTTCTGTGGACACCGCTGAATTTAGAAAGCGTTTTGCAAATCACATCATTGGCAGCCCCCAGATAATGTGCCGCCGCACCTGCGGCAATTGCGTTCATCATGTTATGCTCACCCGGTACGGAAAGCTCGATTCTGCCGATTTTCTTGCCTCTGAACATGAGCGTGAAGTCCTCACAAGCGGTATTTTCCTCATTCAAATCTATGGCATAATAATCGTTTTTCTTATCTAAACCGAAGGTTATGACATCTGCATTTATCTCCTGAACGCTTTCCACGGCTTTTCCATTGTCGCCGTTCACGATTACCGCATCGGAGGTTTGCATTGCGAATTTATGGAAGGATTTTACGATATTATCAATTGAGCCGAAATAATCGAGATGGTCGGCATCAACATTGAGTATCAGCGAAACGGCGGGGAAAAGCTGCAAAAAGGAATCGACATATTCACAGGCCTCAACGACAATTGTTTCGCTTAATCCTACTCTGCCGTTTCCGCCGATAAGCGGAAGCCTGCCGCCGATAATTGCGCTCGGCTCTTTGCCGTCTGCAATTAATATATGCGTGAGCATGGCGGTGGTTGAGGTCTTGCCGTGTGTGCCGGCAACCGCAACGGGCTGTTCAAACTTGCGTGTCATCATGCCGAGCACCACTGAACGCTCTAAAGCGGGAATCTCTTTTTCTGCCGCTGCCTGCAGCTCGACATTTTCGGGCTTGACAGCTGCGGAATATACAACAATATCAACGTCTCCGACATTTTTTGCATCATGTCCGATTGAAACGGGTATGCCATATGAGCGCACACGCTCAACTGTGTCGCTTTCGGCTATGTCAGAGCCTGTTATAATAAAGCCTTTATTGTGGAGAATTTGCGCCATCGGGCACATACCCGACCCGCCAATCCCGACAAAATGCAGCCTCTTTGCGCTATCCAGCATGTTGCTTTCAGCTTCCTTCATATCATCATCCCTTCGGATTCATAATCACAGTTACAATTAATTATAGCTCTTTTTGAAGGAAAAATAAAGCGATTATAGCATTAAAATCACTTAGCTGCTTTTCTTGTTATAATGAACCAATAAAAATTACTTATGCTTTGTGATTTTTGTTCGTATGACGGCGCAGAAGTTCTTTACATAAGTTACTTTTTAGTGTATTATCAATCTAAGTTTTTCTTTCTGAGAAGCTTTAGGAGGAATTATGCTTTATTGTGAGAAATGCCGTTCCTCTTTCGAAGACGGCAATCAAAAATGCCCGACCTGCGGCAGAGTTAAGAGCGTGAGGCCAATCGTTGATGACGATATGGTCTATCTTAACAGTGCCGATGAATATACGGCGAATCTTGCCGCTGACGAATTCAAAAAAGAGGGAATTGTTTATTCGCTTGAGAAATTCGGCAGCGAGCGTGTTTCGTATATTTATGACAGCGAAGTGATGCCGACGGATAAAAGCATTTATGTCAGGGCATCAGATTTGCCTCGGGCCATGGCGATAATTGCCGATATACGAATGCGGGTGGACGCTGAGCGTGAAAACGAAGAGCAGTTTGAAGATATGCCGCAGAAGAAGCGAATGTGGATTCAAATAATCTCTCTGATTCTTTTCCTCATCGTGGTGGCGGTTATCGTTCTCGGTGCGGACTGGATTGCAAACTTCTTCAAGAATCTTTTCTACAACAATGCGGCAATTATGAGTAATATAAATAATTTATTATAAGTGAGGTAAACCATGAAGGACTATAAAATAGATACATTATGCGTTCAGGCGGGATATGACCCACAAAACGGAGACCCGAGAGTATTCCCGATTGTCCAGAGCACAACATTCAAATATGACAGCTCAGACGCAATGGGAGATTTGTTTGACTTAAAGGCTGCAGGCTTTTTTTATACACGCCTTGCCAACCCGACAAATGATGCGGTTGAGAAAAAAATAGCAGCCCTTGAGGGCGGCGTAGGCGCAATGGTGACTTCCTCCGGGCAGGCGGCGTCTCTTTTCTCAGTCATCAACATCTGCCATTCGGGAGACCATCTTATAAGCTCCGGCTCGATTTACGGCGGCACGATTAATCTTCTCTACAAGACAATCAAGGAGATGGGCATTGACGTTACATTTGTCTCGGCAGACATTACGGAAGAGGAGCTTAACGGGCTCTACAGAGAGAACACCAAGTGTGTTTTCACCGAAACGCTCTCCAATCCCTCGCTTGTCGTTGCAGACATAGAGCTTCTGGCGAGGTCAGCACATGCTCACGGCGTGCCGCTGATTATTGACAACACCTTCCCGACGCCGGTAAACTGCCGCCCGATTGAATTCGGCGCAGACATTGTAATTCACTCCACAACGAAGTATATGGACGGTCATGCTGTGCAGGTCGGCGGAGTTATCGTAGACAGCGGCAACTTTGATTGGACACAGAACGACAAATTCCCCGGGCTGACAGAACCTGACGAGAGCTATCACGGTCTCAGCTATACGGCGGCATTCGGAAATGCGGCATATATCACAAAGGCGAGAACACATCTGATGAGAGATATAGGCGCACAGGCGGCCCCGATGAACTCATTCCTTTTGAACCTCGGGCTTGAAACCTTGGCGCTGCGTATGGAGAGGCACTGTTCAAATGCGCTTGCCGTTGCAAGATACCTTGAAGCAAGCGATAAAATTGAGTGGGTCAATTACCCGGGGATTGAAAGCAGCCCGTTCTATTCACTTGCGCAGAAATATATGCCGAACGGCACCTGCGGAGTTGTTTCCTTCGGTGTGAAGGGGGGAAGAGAGAAAGCTGTAAAATTCATGGACAGCTTGACACTTGCCGCAGTGGCAACCCATGTTGCAGACCTTCGCACATGTGCGCTGCACCCTGCAAGCTCCACTCACCGCCAGCTCACCGATGAGCAGCTCAAAGAGGCGATGATTCCCAATAACATGGTACGCTTCTCTGTCGGCATCGAGAACCCGGACGATATACTGGCAGACATAGAAAACGCTTTATCAAAGATTTAACAGTCAAAAAGCACCCATCACATTCATAGTGTGATGGGTGCTTTTTAAGTTTTATCCGAATTGATTATCTGCTCAACCTTCTGCTCGAACTGTGCCAGGCCCTCAGAAACAGGTATGTCATCTTCGGGAATTGATTCCGGCGGCGGAGCATCGGGCATAAGAGCCGGTGGCTGTGCAAAGGCGACAATCGGGAAGCTGACAGAAACAAGGAAAATATCGCCGTCACTCTTTATATCAAAACGCCCGCCGTTCGCCTCTGTGAAGCTTTTGGCAATTGACAGCCCGAGCCCGGTGCCCTCGGTGGTTCTGTTCCTGTCTCCCCTTACAAATCTTTCACTCAGGCTTTCCGCAGCCGAGGGGTCAATCTCTGCCTGCGAGATATTTCTGATTGAAAACTCTGCCGAGCCGAAGCTCTGCTTAAGCGTCAGATAAGCTCGTGAACCCTGCAGCGCATACTGTGTGCAGTTTTTAATGAGGTTCTGGAAAACCCGATAGAGCTTCTGCCCGTCGGCGGCAATATAGAGCTGTGTGTCGGGAATGTCAATCTTCCATTGCAGATGTGAGCTCTCCATTGTCATCTCCATCTCGGCGAGTGTCTGCTTCAGAAGAGTGACAATGTCAATCTTTTCAACGTCAAGGGCAATATTTCCTGTCGCTGCCTTGGAAACCTCGAAAACATCCTGCACGATGTGATTGAGCCTGGTCGCCTTGGTGGCGATGGTGTCAACATATTCACGCACATTTGAAGAAAGATTCGGCTCTTTTTTGATTAAATCGATGTAGGTTATTATCGAGGTAAGGGGCGTTCTTATATCATGCGAAACGTTTGTAATCAGCTCAACCTTTGTCATGTCTGCCTTGACGCCCTCTGTAACGGCCTTCTCAATTCCCGTTCTTATCATATTCAGCTGCATCGCCATGTCATAGAAGTTTGACGTGGGCGGAACGCTGTTGACAGCAGAGAGGTTGCCGTTATACATGTCCTCAACCTGTGCCATAATCTCTCCGAGGTCCCGCATATCCTTGCGCTGATTCAATGAATACCAAAGTATTGTGCCGATTATGCCTGAAAGAACAAAGACGCCGCCTATTATCATAAACGCAATGGCATATGCGGCTGACGTAACAAACAGCATAATCATAGAGAAAAGCAATGCGCCGAAAGCAAAGATGCTGAAAAGGATTATGATCGAGGAAACAAGACGTTTTCTTGCAAGGCGTTCATAGGTGGTTTTTTCTGTAGAATAATTTACCGCCGAGATTATCGAATGCACGATATTATGCCTGAAAATATTCCCGTTATGACCTAAATCAATGCTGACAAGATAGACCAAGAGAAAAATCGTGATTAAAGCCGGTGGGGTAAAAAAGCCGCTGTCAACTGAATATGCAATGTAGACAGAAACCCCGGCAAAGAGGATTTTAACTTCCACCCAAAGCCTTGAAAAAGCATAGGTCAGGCATTTTTCAAAAGCCCGCCTGTCTCTTCTGAAGCCAAGCAAAATCATGAATGCAATGAGAATCAATGCCCCGCCTGCGATTATCTGAGACTGAATGTCGCTGCTGAGTTCACCGAAAGACGGGAACACACGGACAAACTGCTCGATTTTCTGCCCTGCCTCAGGGCTTGCGATGGTGGAAATCAGAAGCAGAATAAGCAGAGGAAGCACAGCGATGAAAGCAAGCATACAAAGCCATGATATAAAGCCTGCGAAAGCGTTTTTTGGTCTTTCAGGGCGGCCTCTTGTCAAGGGATTCGAGCTTCTCAGGGCATCTCTGGATATTATCGGTGAAGCGGGAATGGGGGGTGGCGGGATATACTTAGGCTGAGAGGAAGAACGCACCTTAACAGGTACGGCAGTGCCGGCAGCCTTTTTCTTAGTGCTTTTCAATTTTGTAGCCAATTCCCCACACCACCTTAAGATATTCGGGCTCGCTCGGGTCTATTTCAATCTTCTCACGAATTCTTCTGATATGTACCATAACGGTGTTCTCGGTCGAATACGCTTCCTCGTTCCAAATCTTGCTGTAAATCTCTTCGGCGGGGAATGCCCTGCCGAGGTTTTTCATAAGCAGCTCGACAATTTTTGTCTCGGTTGCGGTTAGCTTAACAGGCTCGCCGTCGGCGGTAAGCTCTCTTGTATCGGTGTTGAAGCAAAGTCTGCCGTTAATAATCTCGTTGTCACCGGTTGTATTGATGTCGCCGAGGCTCGTATATCTTCTCAGCTGTGAATTAACCCTTGCGACAAGCTCGCTCGGGTTAAAGGGCTTGGCGATGTAGTCATCGGCACCCATTGAAAGCCCGATGATTTTATCGCTGTTTTCGCTTTTCGCCGAAAGCACGATAATGGGCACATTCTTTTCTTCTCTGATTTTCATAATCGCCGAAAGCCCGTCAAGCCTCGGCATCATGACGTCTATGACGATCAGATGGATGTCTCTTGTCATGGCAATGTCGAGGCCCTCCTGTCCGTCATAACCCTTGTAGACATTATAGCCCTCGGCCTCCAAAAGAAGCGCTATTGATTTCACAATCTCATGGTCATCATCAACCACAAGGATATTCTTATCTGACCTGTCCATATTTCCTCCTTAAAGCGCAATAGATTATCTAATTGAAATTATATAGTAACAGGCTTAATTTTGGAAGCCTATTATCTTACAATAAACTTACGGTAATAATCATGTTTTCTTTCATATGGCAATATTTATCTGCATATAGTATAATTTCAGCATATTAACATTGAGAGGGTATAAAATGATATATGATGTTGCGATAATCGGTGCGGGCGCATCAGGTTTGATGGCTGCACAGAAAATAGCTGGATTCGGAAAGAAGATTGCCGTGCTTGACGGAAACTCAAAACCGGGGAAGAAGCTGCTTGTCACGGGAAACGGCAGATGTAATCTAACAAACCTTAATCTTGATAAGAAATTCTATCATGGCGACGATACCGGCAGCTTACTTGACGAATTCACAGCAGAGAGAATAATTGCGGAATTCGAAGAAATAGGCATTTTGAGTGTTGCTGACGAAGAGGGAAGAGTTTATCCCCGCAATCTTCAGGCGGCCGCCGTTCAAAAGCTTCTGCTAAATACCTGCGTAGAGAACGGCGCAGCGTTCATTTATGATTTTACTGTCATTTCGGCTAAAAAGAAAGGCGATTCGTTTCATATTAAGAGCGAAGACGGCAGGGAGATTGCGGCAAAAAAACTGATACTGGCTGCCGGCGGAAAAGCCTCTCCAAAGCATTCATCTGCACTCAACGGATATGAAATTGCCGGAAGCCTCGGGCATTCATGCACAGAATTACTTCCGGCTTTAACGCAGGTGGTGGTTACTGAGAAATTTACAAAAGCCGTGAAGGGAATGCGTGTGAAGGCAAAAGCTCGGCTCATGAAAGGCAAAACGGAAATATATTCTGAAAGCGGCGAGGTCATCTTTTCTGACTACACACTTTCCGGCATTTGTATATTCAATATTTCGGGGCATATTGCGGATATGCTTCGTACGGATAAGCATGCACTTGAAAAAGGAGAGGTAAAAATCACGCTTGATATGGCAGAAGCTATTTCCAATGAAAAGCTCATCGCTTATTTTGAAAGCCTGCAAAGAGCTCACCCGAGAATGCGTGTGATAGATATTCTTTCGGGCTTGCTCAACATTAAGGTCGGCGAGGAAATCATCAGAAGCCTAAAATTTGATATTGATACACCTATTGGCAAGTTGGAAAAAGCTGATTTTGAAGCGGTTTCATTCGATGTGAAGAACAAAACCTTTACAGCGAGTGAGCTTGGCAGCTTTGAGAATGCGCAGGTGACAAGCGGCGGCATTCCGCTGTCTGAAATCAACATGGAAACGATGGAGTCAGAAAAATGCGGAGGGTTGTATATAATCGGCGAGCTTCTGAACGTCAACGGAGACTGCGGCGGCTATAACCTTCATTTTGCATGGGCAACCGCCCTTTCCGCCGCCGGTCATTTAACAAGGAGATAAAAATGGTTTATTACAGAGATGAAAACGGAAAGCTTCTTATCCGCAAAATGAAAAAGGATGATGCAGAAATAATCCACGCAGAGAATCTGTCACATGGGTGGCACTCTGAAATAGAAATATATGCCGGTTACTATGAAAAGCAGGAAAAGGGGCAGATTTCGGTGTTTGCCGCAGAATATGAAGGAGAATTGGTGGGCTATACGACCTTGCGCAAAGAGGCATCAGCAGGCCCGTTTGCGAATAAAGGTATACCAGAGGTATCTGATTTTAACGTGTTCTCTGCATATCGCCGCAAGGGCATAGGCAGCAGAATACTTGACGCAGCAGAAAGTGAAGCTCAAAAGCTAAGTGACAGGATTTGCCTCGGTGTGGGGCTGCATTCCGGCTATGGTGCGGCACAGAGGCTGTACGTTAAGCGTGGGTATATACCCGACGGCAGCGGCTGTTGGTACCGTGACAGGCAGGCCGAGCCGTACGCCGATTTTTGCAATGATGACGATTTGGTTCTTTATCTGTCAAAATGCCTGAAAGGATAGCGGATTAGCGGACATGATAGATTGCAAAAATAACGGTTAAGTGCTATAATTAATCTTTAGTGATAAGTTTGAAAGGAGGGATTCCGTGAACATAAAAAGATGGGAAATTGCCAATCTTGATAAGGACAGAGCTGCAGAAATTGCGGAAAAATACGGAATCCCTTTCTTTGTGGCAATGCTTCTTGATATAAGAGGCTTTCGCACAGACGAGCAGATAACAGATTTTCTTTCAGAGCGCTCAGAGCTTTCTGATTCGTTTGAGCTGAAGGATATGGACAAGGCAGTTGAACGAATCCGCTCGGCTGTTGACAACTTTGAAAAGATTGCCGTCTTTGGTGACTATGACGCAGACGGAGTAACAGCCACGGCGATGCTGTATTCATATCTTGAAACAGTAGGGGCAGACGTAATTTATTATATCCCTAAGCGCAGCTGTGAGGGCTATGGCATGAACATGAAAGCCATAGATGAGCTGAACGATAAAAATGTGAATCTCATTATAACCGTGGATAACGGAATAGCCTCTGTCGATGAGGTGGCTTATGCCAAGGAGTGCGGAATAGACGTCGTCATAACCGACCATCACCGCCCGCATGAAAAGCTGCCCGATGCAGTTGCGGTTATAGACCCATACAGAGACGGCTGTCCGACAAGCTTCAAGGAGCTTTCGGGCGCAGGGGTGGCGCTGAAGCTGCTCATCGCCCTTGAAGACGGCGACGAGGACATGATTTTATCCGAGTACGCAGACCTCGCCGCACTCGGCACAATTGCAGATGTGATGCCGGCGGTTGGAGAGAACCGAACAATCATCAAAGCCGGCATGGACTTAATCGTCTCAAGCCCCCGTCCGGGCATAGATGCGCTTCTGAAAAAAAGCATGATTGCAGATAAAACGCCGACTGCCCGCCTGCTTGCTTTTACGGTGATTCCGAGAATCAACGCAACAGGCAGAATGGGTGCGTCAGAGCGTGCGGTGCATCTTCTGACCTGTGATTTCGCGGACGAGGCCGAAGAGCTTGCAAGTGAAATCAATGCCGAGAATGAAGAACGCAGAAATATTGAGGCGGAAATAACCGCCATGGTACTCAGGCAGGTTGAAAACGACACCGAGCATAAATATGACAGAGTAATTATAGCAAGCGGAGAGGGATGGCACAGCGGTGTTATAGGCATTGTTGCCTCACGTGTTACAGAGCATTTCGGCAAGCCGTGTATGATTATCTCCAGAAGCGGAGACATGGCTAAGGGCAGCGGAAGAAGTGTTGAGGGCTTTAATCTGTTTGAGGCCGTTCAGAGCTGCGGAGATATATTTGAAAAATTCGGCGGACACCCTATGGCGGCAGGCATTACCCTGAGCAGCGATAAAATAGATGAATTCCGCAGAAAAATTAACACCTATGCTAAAGATAAGCATGAGATTATGCCAACACAGCTTGTGAAGCTTGACTGCAAGCTCAACCCTCAGGGGCTTTCCCCGCAGCTTCCCATGGATATGAAAATGCTTGAGCCATTCGGCAATTGCAACCCGCAGCCGTTTTTCGGGCTTTTCGGCATGACGATAGACAGCATTATTCCTGTTGGCGGCGGGGCACACCTGAGGATAATCTGCTCTAAGGCAGGGGAGCAGGTAACCTGCATGAAATTTGAGGCGACATTGGAGAGCTTTGCATATGACGAAGGCAACGTTGTAGACATGGCTGTCACACTTGATGCAAAGGAATACAGAGGGCAGAATCAGCTCACTATTTGTGTTAGAGACATCAAGCTTTCCGATATAGATATTGACGGGGCGATAGAGGCTTATCAGCTTTATGAAAGAACAAAAAGAAAAGAAGAGCTGAATGCGGAGCAGGCGGAAAGAATCACCCCGGACAGAGAAGATATAGCCGCTGTTTACAAAATGCTGAAGGTATATAACGGAAAGAGGATAAACCTTCAAGTACTTGCGAAAGCCCTGCAAAGCGGCATGGATATCGGGAAATTCATGATAATTTTGGAAATCTTAGAGGAAAGAAAGCTCATAACATACAGCTTGACGGGAGAAATTCTTAAAGCTGTGTTGGCAGAGACAAACGGAAGCAAGGTTGATATATATGAATCAGCAGTGTTTGAAAGGATAAGAAAGCTTAAAAAATAGAGAAAGGGGGAGAGCTATGCCGACAAGAGTTATAAAGGAAATGCATATTTCAAGCTTTGACGAGCTTGAAGCTTTAATCGAGAGAAGCGGCAAGGATTATGATGTCGAGACAATCCGCCATGCATATGAAGTGGCGGAAGCACAGCACAGAGGGCAAAACCGCAAAAGCGGCGAGCCGTATATAATCCACCCGCTGTCAGTTGCGGGTATACTTGTCAATCTGGGCATGGATTCTCCTTCAATCGCAGCAGGGATACTTCACGATGTAGTCGAAGACACAGAGATGTCAGAGGAAGAGGTCACGCAGATTTTCGGCAAGGAAATAGGCAGGCTTGTCGAGGGTGTGACGAAGCTCGGTAAAATCCCGTATTCCTCCCGTGAAGAGCAGCAGGCTGAAAATATCAGAAAAATGCTGATGGCAATGGCGGAGGATATACGCGTCATAATCATCAAATTCGCAGACAGAATGCATAATATGAGCACGCTGAACTATGTCTCGCCGCAAAAGCAGAGAGACAAAGCGTTGGAATGCCTTGAGGTCTATGCACCGATTGCACACCGTCTCGGTATCCGTGCCGTCAAGGACTATATGGAAGATGTTTCGCTGAAATATCTTGACCCATTGGCGTATAACGAGATTGAGCGTGATTTAACGGCAAAAAGCGAGGAAAGAAAAGCCTTTCTTGACAAGACAATGGAGTTCATCAAGGGCAGGATAGGTGCGTCAATCCCGAATGTCCGAATTGAAGGACGACTCAAAAGCGTGTACGGCATATACAGAAAGATGTTTGTTCAGGGCAAGAGCTTTGACCAGATTTATGATATATATGCCATCAGGGTTATCGTGGATACGATTGAAGACTGTTATAATGTTCTGGGCGTAATTCATGATATGTTTCAGCCGCTGCCGAACCGCTTCAAGGATTATATCTCAATGCCCAAGCCCAATATGTATCAGAGCCTCCACACCACCGTTATAAACAAAGAGGGTATACCCTTTGAGGTGCAGATTCGCACATGGGAAATGCACCACACAGCCGAATACGGCATAGCCGCCCACTGGAAATATAAGGTTGGCATAGAGGAAAAGGGCGGCTCTGCCGAGCAACTTAGCGACCGCCTCGCATGGATTCGCCAGATGCTCCAGAATCAAGAGGAAAGCGAAGATATAACAGACATAATCCACTCCATAAAGAGTGACCTTGTTCCCGAGGAAATTTTCATCTTTACGCCAAAGGGAGACGTCATCAGCCTGCCGCTTGGCTCAACGGTTATAGATTTTGCATACGCCATTCACTCTGCCGTAGGCAACAGGATGGTGGGCGCCAAGGTAGACGGAAAAATCGTGCCGATTGATTATAAGGTGAAAACGGGAGAAATAGTTGAAATTCTGACCGCCAAGGAGGGCGGAAGGGGTCCTAACCGTGACTGGCTTTCGATTGTACGAACAAGCGAGGCGAGGAATAAAATACGCACCTGGTTCAAAAAAGAGAAGCGTGAGGATAACATAGTTGAAGGAAAGGCGGAGCTTGAACGTGAATTCAAGCGTGCCGGCATAGTCATGAGCAAAGAGCTCATGACCTTCATCGTTGAGCATATCGGAAGAAAGCACAGCTGCAGCTCCGAAGACGACGTTTATGCGGCGATTGGCTACGGCGGCATTCAGCTCTGGAAGGTTCTCCCACGTATAAAGGAAGAATTCATAAAGATAAATAAGGGCAATGAACCGCCCGAGGACATAGAAATCCTCGAAAATGAAACCCGCAGAGGAAAACCCGCCAGCGGTGTAATCGTAGCGGGCTTAGACGGCGTGCTTATTAAATTCTCACGCTGCTGTAATCCGTTGCCGGGCGACGACATTGTCGGCTTCATCACCCGTGGCTTCGGGGTTTCAATCCATAAGCGTTCCTGCACGAATGTGCCGGAGGATTTCTCCCTTGCACCCGAGCCCGACAGATGGGTGAACGCACACTGGGCGGGCGAAATCAGAGACGAGTTCAAATCCACGCTTCATGTCATCGCATCTGACAGGGCAGGGCTGCTTGCGGATATTACCATCCTCTTTTCAAACATGCATGTCCCGATTAACGCCCTGAACTCACGCATTGACAAAAACAGCGACAGGGCGATTATTTCCGCCACTGTTACGATTAACGGTGTTCAGCAGCTTCAGAACATTATAGACAGAGTGAAGAATATAGACGGCATTCTCTCGATTGACAGAAGCTGATGAAACTGTTTTTGAGCGGACACAATTACCATTATGAATGCGCAAATCTGTGCAGGCTTTTCTTTCCTTACAGCCCGGTAGAAGAGATGGAATCACCCTGCGAAGACGAGAATAATGAGCCCTATGCAGAAGCCGTTATTTTGCAAAATGTGCGGAATTATACATATAAAGTCATGTGCTGTTATAATGGAAAGAGCCTCCGTGACGAGGAGACAAAGCTTGTGCATGATGAATACACCCTCACAAGAATGCTGTACCGATTGTTTGAGAGAATTACAGGGAATTCGCCTAAATGGGGAATGCTCACGGGCATTCATCCGGTGAAGCTGCTTGGTCAGTATGAGAACAAGCTCGGTGAAACAGCCGCCAAAGAGACTTTCACGAAAGATTTATTTGTCAGCAATGAGAAATATACTTTTGCCAAAAGAACGCTTGATGTTCAGCGTCCGTTTTTGAAGACCGGAGAGAATGATTTCAGCTTATATATAGGAATCCCCTTTTGCCCGTCACGCTGTTCATATTGCTCCTTTGTCTCGCAAAGTGTAGGGCAGGCGAAAAAGCTGATTGAACCGTACTTTGATTTACTCTTGCTTGAAATAGATAAAACAGCGGAAATTGTAAAAAGCTTAGGGCTCAACCTCATTTCGGTATATATCGGCGGCGGAACGCCCACCACGCTTTCGGCACATCAGTTGAAAAAGCTTTGCGAAAAGATAGCAAACAGCTTTGACATGGAGAACTGCTGTGAATTCACGGTTGAGGCAGGGCGTGCGGATACGATAAGCAAAGAGAAGCTTATTGTGCTGAAGGCTAACGGAGTCACAAGAATCAGCATCAATCCGCAGTCGCTAAGCGACAAGGTGCTGCGTGCCATAGGGAGAGAACACATAGCCGATGATGTACGGAAAGCCTTTGACACAGCAAAAGCGGCTGGCTTCACTTCAATTAACGCAGATTTAATCGTCGGCTTGCCTGAAGATTCACTTGAAGGCTTCAAGAAAACGCTGAAAGAGATTATCAGGCTCGGTGCTTCGAATATAACAGTTCATTCACTTGCGCTGAAGAGGTCGGCGTCACTCATTGAGGATAACAGGGATATTTCCTCGCACAAAAATGCATCCCTTGCGGATGACATGATTAATTTCTCGGTTGAGACGCTCTCAGAAGCGGGGTTTGAGCCTTACTACATGTACCGTCAGACACGTATGGCGGGGAATCTTGAAAACACGGGCTGGGCAAAAAACGGCAATATATGCCGCTACAATATATACACAATGGATGAAAGCAGCACAGTGATTGCATGCGGTGCCGGAGGGGTTTCGAAAATAAAGAATCCGTACGGTCCTGAGCTGAAACGCATCTTCAATTTCAAATTCCCGAATGAATATATCGGCAGAAACAGTGAAATCATAGAAAGAAAGGCAAGGGTGGAAGAATTATATGAGCAATTTCGCAAGCGGATACATTAAATATATAAATCATATTGAGCAAATAAACGATGCGGCGATTAAAGCCCCCGCACAGATGATAAAAGAATGCGAGGGTTCTTATCACGAGCATCTCAGAAATATCGCACGCAACATCACCGAAGAGCACGGCGGGGTGAGAATTGCGATGCTTTCCGGCCCGAGCAGCAGCGGAAAAACCACAACGGCGCATCTGTTGAAGGAATATCTCGGCAAATTCGGTAAAAAAGCAACAATTATATCAATGGATAATTTTTATCGGGGAAGAGAGCTTGCACCCATTCGTGCCGACGGAAAGTATGATTACGAGGCCGTCGAAGCGTTAGAGGTAGAAAAGCTAAAAAATTGTATTGCTGACATTGTAAAAAAAGGAAGATTTGAGGTGCCGAATTACAGCTTTGCTCAGGGCAAGGCTATCGGGACGACGAAATATGAGATAGATGAAGCCGACATGGTTATTATGGAGGGCATACATGCGCTGAACCCGATTTTCACAAGCGGGATTGATAAAGACAGGCAGATAAAGCTCTATGTGAGTGTGAAACAGCAGATAAAGGACGCAAACGGCGAGGTTATTTCGCCGATGGATTTGCGCCTTATCCGCAGAATAGTGCGTGACATGCATGAGCGTGACACAACAGCCGACAGAACCCTTTCAATGTGGGATTCCGTCATGGACGGTGAGAATAATTATATCAGGCCATACAGAATGAGTGCCGACTATACAGTCAACTCCATTCATCTATACGAGCCGTGCGTGCTGAGAACACTTGCCATTCAGATTCTGAGAGAAATTCCTTCGGATAACCCGAACTATAACAAGGCAAGAGATTTGGAATCACGCCTTATGCGCTTTGAGCCGATCGAAACAGAGCTTGTGCCGCACAATTCCATGATACGGGAATTCATCGGTGCTGACAGTAATGTAACAAGAGAATGATTTTTCACATAATCCCCCTTGTTTACAGTATATTAACATTTGAAGGTTGAATTAAGGAAAACGCCTTTTTTTTCGTAAGCATATTGTAATAAACCGCAGTTTACAAAGCTTCTTAAAGTGTTATAATAAAATCACAGACATCGGGAGATGCTGCCGGGAAGAGCCGGCAGACTTAGAACCCGGAAAATCAAGGAGGAAAACAGAAATGGGATTTTTTGACGATTTAGCAGTAAATGTGAAATCAATCGCCGACAAAGTCGGCAGTGAAGCAGGAAAGCTCGTCGGTACATCAAAGCTTAAATTCAATGTGAGCGAGCTCAAGGCTGAAATCAGGAGGCATACGGAAGACATCGGAAAGATTGTTGTTGCGAACCCGGGTCAGTATGCAGGTAACCCTGAAGTGGCGGGTAAGCTTGCCGAAATCAAGACGGCAGAGGCAAAGATTGAAGAGCTGAAGGCTGAGATAGCGGCAAACCAAAATAAGGTTGCGTGCACCAATTGCGGAACAGAGAATTCAAGAGAAGCCTCTTTTTGCCATAATTGCGGCACAAAGCTTCCGGAAGCACCGGTTACACCGCCTGAGGCACCGACCAATGAAAATCATCCTGAGCAATAATAAGGAAAATATCCGGGAAACCGGATATTTTTTTGCTGAAATATCACATTAGCAGGCAATATTCATGCACGCAGACATCTTTTTATGAGAAATCTGATAATATTCCAGAAAAAGCTTGAAAATATTGTTCTTGTGTGATATTATTGCTCTTGAATAGGACAGATACGCCTGCCGCTTGATATTGGCGGGAAACTGACTAAATTTTTTGGAGGTTATACCATGAACAAATCAGAACTCATAGCTGAGGTAGCAGCAAAAGCAGAAATCACGAAGAAGGATGCAGACGCAGCGGTTAACGCAGTTGTCGAGACAATCACTAAGACACTCAAGAAGGGCGACAAGGTTCAGCTCGTTGGCTTCGGAACATTTGAAGTTCGCAACAGAAGCGCAAGAGTAGGCCGTGACCCGAGAACAAACAAAGAGATTAAGATTCCTGCATCTAAGGCTCCTGCATTCAAGGCTGGCAAGGCACTGAAAGATACTGTAAATAAGAAATAATCTTTCTTGAAAAATGCAGACTCATTTATTTGGGTCTGCTTTTTTAACCTTAAAGGAGAAGCAAAGATGAGAATTGATAAATACCTGAAGGTTTCGAGAATAATCAAACGCCGCACAATCGCCAATGACGCCTGCGACGCCGGGAAGGTTGCGGTGAACGGAAAAACGGTACGTGCCTCGTATGATGTTAAAACAGGGGATGAGATTGAAATCTCTCTTTGCGAACGCATTTCTAAATACAGGGTGCTGGCGGTTGAAGAAAATATCAGAAAAGAGAATGCCGCCGGGATGTATGAGATAATAAGCTAAATTGCGCAAAATGCTTGCATTTCCTTTTTGGTTATGATATTATTATCAAGTTCAGTTAAAAGTGAATAGGGGAGAGTTCCCGAGCGGTCAAAGGGGGCAGACTGTAAATCTGTTGCGTTTCGCTTCGATGGTTCGAATCCGTCCTCTCCCACCAAAAGGGCAGTTGATAGTGGATAGTTGAGAGTTGACAGTTATCCATATTCGGCTGCTTTTGCTATGGATTGCGATACAGCTGGGACAGGCCGTTGCCAAAAGAGATATTGCCGCCATCACGCGGAACATAAGAAATACGGTAGCAGAAAACGGCGGTGCAAGACTGAGCGGAATGTCGGAAGGAAAGATCAAGGATTATTTTGAATGGGCCTTTGCGGCGCTCAATGATTTCAGCCTGACGGCAGATGATCTGGCAGCCGTTTATGAGCTGTTCTCCTTTCATCGGTCTGAACAGAAACTCTTCATGGAATACTGGTGCAAAATGACCTATAAAAAAAGCAAGGGTGATAAAGATTATGCTGATTTTGGCGAGTTCCTTAGCTT
>QMCE01000288.1_pt1 | contig 24473 bp, 15 predicted proteins | sample 1821851 | NCBI WGS metagenome assembly QMCE01 (sample SAMN09453174, study PRJNA476694) | Termite gut metagenome, whole genome shotgun sequencing project. | isolation source: worker | host: Odontotermes sp. | place: South Africa:Pretoria | collected 2016-01-28 | reverse complement strand
GGCGTATTCCATGTGTTCATTATTGAGGGACAGGTAAACATCGCATTTCTTATAACCATCTTGGGCAAAGGACACCGCATCCAATTGGTTGTTGACAATGGTTCCTTCCGATGCGTTGACCGGTATCTTGATCCGGAAGGCCGCACCGTCCCACTCCATCCAATCCTCACTATACCTTGCTCCATTTACGTATACGTCCGCCGTCTCCGGCCTCACCGTGCCCTTGACGTAATAGCCGCCGTCCTCAATCGCCAAACCCGTAAAGTCTCCGCCGATGAAAATGGGTACCGGCGCAGGTTGCCGTATCGCGCCTCCGTCAAAGTAGCTCCCTCGAATGGCGAGTTGGCTCCCGGAACCGGCCGTCCTGACCCCAATCATTCCAGCCACTCCGGAGTCTCCTCCCACGTTCGCCTTCACCAGACAATTCTCAACCAGTCCCGGCTCGTCGCCAACCCCATCCGCATAGTTGCCGACAAGACCGCCAACCACGGACGCTCCCTCCACGTCGCCGCATACCGTCACTCCCATGATTCGACCGCCTGCCGCACGCCCAACCGCACCACCTGCGTTCGTGCCAAGCCCCACTACTTTTGCGTCGACAATGCAGTCCGTTAGCCGGGAATCCCTCGCCGTTCCGACAATGCCCCCGACGTTGTCCACGCCTTGCACCTTGCCCGTGACGGTGACGTTGCGAACGTCTGCCCCATCCATATATCGAAACAACCCCACGTTGTTTTCTTCTGGCGCGTCAATATTCAGGTTGACGTAGTGGCCGGAGCCGTCCCAGCTGCCGCCAAACGGCCTCTCCTTGGTTCCCAACCCGTAAAACTCCACAAGCCCGCCCGCATCGACGTCCGCCCCCAATCGGTAGTGCGCCGTTGCGGAATTGCACCCCCTTAACTTTCTTCCCATCCTTACCAAGCTTTGTATATGATCCAGTTGTTCCGCCGTTTGGACGATGAATGGCGAATCCTCCGTCCCTTCGCCGTCTATGCTTGCTTCCACGGCACTCTCCTTCAATACGGCGTCCCCCACGTTGAGCGTATACTTCACATTTTCCCCGCCCTCTTCCAGTACGTTTCTCCTTAGCATCTCATACCCGTCCGCAATATACAGGATGCTTTTCACGTTGTTGTTGTTCAGCTCGCCATCCTGCGTTACGCTTACCGGCACCTTAATCCGAAGGGCGTTACCGTCCCACTCCATCCAATCTTCGTCACATAACGCATCATCAATATAGACTTCTGCCGTATTTGGTTGTACCGTACCCTTGATGTAGTACCCGCTGTCCTCAACCACCATCGAACCGCTTGGGAACGCCGAGAATATTTGGCTCGTCAAGGAACCTTGGATGGTGGAACCGTCGTAATAGACATTGCGGATGGTGAGACAGTCCGGACTCGTACTCACGACTCCGAACGCCCCGCCCGCATCACTTCCGGCAACGTTGCCATGTACCAGGCAATCTTCCACCAAGCTGCCCGGCATAAAACTCGAGACGACGCCCGCAATACCTCCCGCATACTGCTCGCTCCCTTCCACGTCACCCCACGTCTCCATCCCCGACATCCGAATTTCGTTTGCATAGCCAACCGCCCCGCCTACCAACGTGGCTCCGGACACGTTGCCGCGCACCTCCCCGTCCTCAACGTCCGAACCGCTTACGTTGCCCGCAATTCCTCCCACGTGGGTGTTCGTCCCCGTCACGTCGCCCCACGATTCAACCTCTGACAATCGGCCCCCGTTTGCGAACCCGACCACCCCTCCTATGAACATGGCCCCGGACACGCCTCCATGCACCACCGCATCCTCAACGTCCGAACCACTTATATCGCCCGCAATTCCCCCCACGTAGGCACCCGTACCGGACACGTCGCCTTCGACCGTACATTTGACAACCTGTACCGTATAGCCCCGCCCCACGACGCCGCCCATGTATCCGTTGCCCGTCACGCCGCCTTCGTTGGTGCAATTCTCAATCCGTACCCTGTTCCCATAACCTATGACGCCCCCCACGTAACTGTAAGCACCGGCGACGCTCCCTTTTTTCGTACAATCCGTTATTTCCCCATCGGACGCATATCCCACGACGCCTCCTATGTTTTGGCCCGTACTTGTAATGTCGCCTTCGCTTACACAACGGATGACGCTCACTTCGTATCCGTACCCGAGAACCCCGCCTACATACGAGCCAGAACCCGCAACGTCACCGGCGTTCCCACAATCCGTCACCTGTACGCCATAGGGTGCATATCCCACGACGCCTCCCGAATAGTCACCGTACGCCTCCACCAAGTCACCGCCATTGGTGCAATTGCCGACTTCAAGGTACCCTTCCGCATTCCCCACGATTCCACCCCTGCGGTATGTGCCCTTGACGCCGCCTTGGTTGTCACAACCACCAATCCGCACCCCTTCCTGCGTGGTTCCCGCAATACCGCCCACATAGGAGTCGGCGTTCGCTATGTCTCCCAAATTCTCACAACCATCAACCTCGCCCCCGTCTTCGACGTATCCCGCAATTCCTCCAATGTGGTTTCCCCTGCGACCGACCGTCCCATGGTTCACGCAATCCTGAATCCGCATGTTCGGCCCGGCATACCCTACGATTCCCCCTATGTAATTGTCCGCATATTGACCATCCATTTCTCCTTCATTGACACAACCGACGACTTCCATTCCCTGTGGTGCGTAACCTATGATTCCCCCGTGTCCGGACGAACCCACCGTCGTTCCGGAATTCCTGCAATCTTGGGCGTATACGCCTTGTTCCGCATACCCAATGATTCCCCCCGTGTACGTACTCGTGCCGGTCACCTTCCCCTCGCTCGCACATTCCGTGACCTTGACTCCTTCCCCCGCACGTCCAACCACGCCCCCGACACAATTCGTCCCCTGCACGACGGCTCGGTTGGTACACCCACTCAGCTCCGTATTTCGAGCCCTTCCGACGAGTCCCCCCACGTTGTCGGTACCCTTTACCCTGCCAATGATGGTGACGTCCTTAATCTTGGCACCGTCCGCATACCAAAACAATCCCTTTCCCTTCACCCACGCATCATTGACATCCAACCTCACGCCATGTCCGCATCCGTCAAAGACGCCGCCAAAGGGTTGGTCGTCCGTCCCGATACCTTGAAATTCCGGCCACCCGCTCAGGTCAACGTCCGCCGTCAGCTCGTAGTGCGCCGTCCTTGCCGGCGTCCCGTTAATCTCCCCGCCAAGCCCAACCAACTCACTTACATATTCCAATTGTTGTGCCGCTTCCAACAAGAATGGCTCCTCTTCCGTTCCATTCCCGACCATCGCGACCTCTTTCTCTTCCTCCAATACGACGTCGCCAATATTGAGGTTGGTTTGTTCCGCAGCTATATCCACGTACTTTGTCAACGTTCTATATCCGTCCTGTTCAAACGCAACGGTAGGCATGTGGTTGTTGGTGACGCTCCCTTTTTGCTCTTTGGATACCGGCATCTTAATGCGGAACGCGTCCCCGTCCCTCTCGACCAACCCCTCGTCGCAAACCGAACCATTCACCAATATGTTGGCCGTGTCGGGGTTTATCGTACCCCAGACGTAATACCCACTGTCTTCAATCGTCAACCCCTGTGCAGCCGTCAAGACAAAAATGGGGCTCGACGGACTTTTATTGACGACTCCACCCTCAAAATAAGTGTTTCGAATCACTAATTGCCCCTCGGAACCAACGGCACTGTACCCCACGACGCTCGACGAATAATACGCCCCTTCGCCGCCTTTTACCCGACAATCCTCAATCAAGCCCGGCGTGTCGCTTGCATTGCAGTCAAAAGAACCCACGAGGCTGCCAACGTACACGCCCGTCCCCCTGACGTCGCCGTACACCGCTACGCCGACCGTTTGGCCATTCGTCAAACTTCCCGCAACTCCCCCCGTGTATCCCTGTCCCGTCACGTCGCCATACGCCGCACCACCCTTGACTTCGGTGGCGCGCGCCCGTCCCACAACGCCTCCCGTATAGGAACCATTGCCCGTAACCCCTCCGCGGTTCATGGCGTCTCGTATTGCGACGCCGTCCGCCGACCCTGCGATTCCCCCAACACAACTGCCATTGGCGGAAGACCCCTCTACGTCCCCTTGGTTGTCACACCTCGCCATCTCCGTCTGTTGCCCCGCATATCCAACGATTCCACCTATATATGAGTATCCACTTATTGCTCCTACATTTTCACAATCCTCAATCTTCACTCCTGACTCCATGCGTCCCACAACGCCTCCCGCATAGTGACCATTCACGGAAGCCTCGTTCGTACACTGGCTAAACTCCGCATTGCGCGCCTCTCCCGCCAATCCTCCGACCCGCTGTCCACCCTGCACGTTACCCGTGACCGTTACATTCCGTATCCTCGCCCCGTCCACGTACCGGAACAAACCCACGTTGTTTTCCGTGGAGCCAAGGACGTCCAGATTCACGCGGTGTCCCGCACCGTCAAAGCTGCCGCCAAACGGATATTTTTGTGTCCCAATGCCGAGGAAGCCCTCATTTCCGCCAAGGTCCACGTCACCATCCAATTGAAAGCAGGCCACTGGCGAAGGGATTCCGTTGATTTTTCCCTCGTACTTCATCACGTCATACACGTACGCCATCTGCTCCGACGTTCGGATAAGGAACGGTGATTCTTCCGTCCCCACCCCCTCTATACTTGTCTCCACCTCGTCTTCCCTTAAGTCGAGTTCGCCCAGGTTCAAACGATACGTCTGTCCGTCATCTTCGGACAAATAGTACGTCTCTTCCAGACGTCCCGCCTGTGACAACGTAATGGACTCATACGTGTTGTTGACGATGTACTCACTTTCTTCTTTGCTAACGGGTATCTTCACCTTAAAGTCATTGCCCGTCTTTTCAACCCAATCCTCATTGCACGCCCCGCCATCAACGTAGACGTCGATGGGGCCGGGGTCGGCCATTCCCTTTACATAATACCCACTGTCCTCGATTACCAACTTGGATGCGGACGAACCGATGAATATGTTGTTACCCGGCCGGGTGCCTTGAATCGTATCGCCGCCGAAATAGGCGTTGCGAATGACGAGCCGTCCCGTGGAAGTTATCCCAACACCGCCGACGACACCCGCCAGATAATTCGCCTCCTCCGTACCCAACACACTTCCCGTGACCAAACAAGCCTCAACCACTCCCGGCGCGTCGTTTGACGTTCCCTCGAGGTATCCCGCCACTCCGCCCACATAGACGTCGGAGCCTTTTATGTCGCCCCTCATCGTGACGTTGATAACCTTACCGTTCTGCAAGTAACCGGCCGCACCCCCCGTATACTTCTTGCCCGTTACGACTCCATTGATTACCCCGTTCTCCATAACGGAATTATCGGTGCGTCCGACCATCCCCCCCACGTAATTGGAAGACGCAAGTACGTTTCCATCTACTTCAACCTCCATAACCCGGCCACCCTGTTGGCGTCCGACCACTCCCCCCACATATTCCGTTCCCGTTACACCCTCACCAACCACGACCTCCGTTACGTCCGTACCAACGGCCCAGCCGGCAACGCCGCCCGTATACCGGTATCCACCCGTTACCACTCCCCGCACCTCTACATTTTGAATGATGGCCTGTTCCGCCTTCCCCACGACGCCGCCCGTACTCTCACTGGAACTCGTCACCTCCCCATGGTTGGCACAACCTTCAATGAATGCGTCTTGGCCCGCATATCCCACGATTCCTCCCGTGTATTGGCTGGAACCCGCCTCCCCATGGTTGGTACAACCCTCAATGAATACGTCTTGGCCCGCATATCCCGCAATTCCTCCCGTGTACGTCCGGCCACCTACCTTGCCTGTATTCTCACACCCTATTAACCTTGCGCCTTGTGCCGCTTGACCCACGACGCCTCCCGTATATTGGCTGGAACCAGTTACCTCCCCATGGTTGGCACAATTTTCAACCAGTACGTCCCGGCCCGCACGTCCCACGACGCCCCCCGCGTCGGACGCCCCCGATACCCCCGCCTCGTTGGAACACCCGATGACCAACGTATCCTCCGCCTTTCCCACCACTCCGCCGACATGGTCTCCTCCTACCAATTTACCCGTAACGGTAACGTTTTTAATGATTGCTCCTTCCGTATAGCGAAATAATCCGACCCCATTCTCATTCGCATCGTCAACGTCCAGCTTGACGGCGTGTCCGACCCCGTCAAAGCAACCGGCAAACGGATGCCGTTCCGACCCCACTCCGTAAAAATTCGTCTTCCCTCCCACTTCTATGTCCGCGCCCAATTGGTAGTGCGCCGTCGTGGACGACGCTCCCTTGACCGTCCCACCGACGCCCATGGTGTAACGTATGTATTCAAATTGCTCCGACGTTTCAATGGCGAATGGGGATTCTTCCGTCCCCGCCCCACTTATGCCTTCTTCCACGTCACTCTCCTCCAACAGGACGTCCCCAATGTAAAGGCTGTAGTTTTTACGTTCGTTGTTTTGTGAGACGAACCGCTCCTCCATCCGATACCCTCCGAATGAAAACGCCATGGCCTCCGCCACGTTGTTACGAATCGTACCATCGGATTCTTTGCTTACCATGACCCTTACCTCAAAGGCGTTGCCATCCCTCTTGATTTCTTCTTCCGTGTATATCCTTCCGTTCACCCATATGTTCGCCATTCCTGGATTGACCGTTCCCCGAATGGAATAACCGCTGTTTTCGATTACCAACCTCGACCCCGTTGATTCCACGAAGATGGGGCCGGCAGAATTCCTTGTAATCGCATCGCCGCAATAAAACGTGTTGCGTATGGTGAGCCCAGTGCCACCCGACGCACCGTCCCCCGCAATGCCCGTCGCCCTACCGCCGCTCACATTGCCATATACCATACACCCCTCAATCAATCCGTAGTCTCGGAACACGCCCACGAGTCCGCCCACGTAACCTTCCCTACCTTTTACCTCCGCCTCACTCGTACAATTGACAACCTCCGAACTCATCGCACTTCCCACGACGCTCCCGACGTTGCCTCCCCCCTGTACCTTTCCCGTGACGGTCACGTCGCATATTGTGGCCCCTTCCGTGTATCGGAACAACCCCACGTTGTTTTCGGTACTGGTTACGCCTAGCCGTACGCTGTGGCCCGCGCCGTCAAAACGACCTCGGAATTTCCAAATCTCACTCCCAAGTCCCAAGAACTCCGTACTCCCACTCATATCAACATCCGCACCCAGTCTGTAATGCGCTTGCGTGACCAACGCGCCCCTTATGCTTTCCCCGACCACCATCCTGTCCTGGATGTACTCCAATTGCTCGCCCGTGGTAACGATGAACGGTGACTCCTCCGTCCCCGCCCCTTCCAACGTGGCTTCTGCTTCACTGGCTTCCAATACGACGTCTCCAAGATTAAGGTTGTATTTCCTCTGTTCGTTGTTTTCGGATAGGTTGACCTTCTGTGCCCTGTATCCACTATGGGCAAATATGACCGAATCCAAACTATTGTTGACTATCCCCCATGTCCTCTCCTTGCTTACGGGAACTTTTATCGTAAAGACTTCCCCATTTCTCTCTATCATTTCTTCGTCATAAGCCTCATTGTGGATATACACGTCCGCCTCGTTGGGACGTATCGTACCTTTAATGTAATAACCACTGTCTTCAACCACCAAATAGTAATAATCACCATTGATGAATATGGATCCCCCCGTAGACCTCCGAACCTTGTCGCCATTGAAATATGTATTGCGCACGGTAAGTTGACTCAATGCGTCTACGCTCGCGTTGCCCAATATTCCGGCGGCGGTGAAGCCCTCCACGTTCCCGTTTACCAGACAACTCTCCACCAATCCCGGCATATCACTTGCATCGCTCACCATAGTGCCGGCAATTCCTCCGACGTTGCTTCCCGACCCAACCACGTCACCCCACATTGTGAACCTGTCAATCTGACCGTTCGAAGCGCGCCCTACCGCCCCTCCCACTTCACCCTTCCCCGTCACCGTCCCATACGCCGTACTTGTGGCAACCTTGGAGGCGTCCATCCATCCAACGACTCCCCCCGTATAGGAATCCCGTCCCGTCACCGTCCCTTGGCTTTCCGCACCCTTGACGGACATATTGGCTCCCTCTCCCACAATACCCCCCACGCATGTTCCGGAACCGATTATGGACGCTTCGTTGGTACAGTCCACGACCTCCGTGCCGACTGCCTTCCCGACGAGTCCACCCACGCACCCTCCGGCTTCCACCCTGCCTCCAACGGTTACGTCATGTATCCTGGCGCCATCCGTATGGCGAAACAACCCCACGTTGTTCTTGGCTGGGGCAACCACGTCCACATCCACCCTGTGTCCCGCACCGTCGAAGTCTCCACCAAATCCTTTGTGCTCATTCCCCATTCCATAGAAACCCTTGTTTTTACTCATGTCGATATCCGCACCCAACTTGTAATGGGCGTCTATAGAGGGCGTTCCCTTAATCTTCCCGTCGAACCGAATCATATCGCGCACGTACTCCAAATGCGCCGCCGTACGGATGACGAAGGGGGATTCCTTCGTCCCCATACCGTCAACCACTTCCTCTTCGTCGCTTTCTTCGAGTACGACGTTTCCAACGTCCAACGTATAATTCTTCCTCTCCCAGTTCTCAGACGCTTCTCTCCTACTTATGTCATATCCGTCTTGGACGAAGGCAACCTCGTCCACGGCGTTGTTGACGATTTCTCCATCCCTGCCTTTACTGACTGGAACCAGCACGTTAAAGGCGTCCCCTACCCTTTCCACCGCGTCTCCCCTGTAAATCATGTCGTCTACGTATATGTCGGCCGTATTTGGTTGTAGGGTCCCCTTAATATAGTAGCCACTGTCCTCCACCTGCAGGTTGGTTGCAACCGTCCGAACAAAGACGGAACCCTCGTTGGAATTTCGAATGGCGTCACCGGCGTAAAATGAATCGAGTATGGCCAGTTGCCCTGTGGAGCTTATTTCGCTATACCCAACCATGCCCGCCGCATTGTACGTCCCCACGTCGCCGGTAACCGTACAACTCTCCACCACTCCCGGCATATCCCAATTATTACCTTTAAAGACGCCAACGAGCCCGCCGACGTTGTCGCCTGATCCGCTCACGTCCCCCGACGCGGACACGTCCGTAATCCGACTGTTCTCTAAAGTCCCCGTTGCACCTCCTACGCAACTTGTACCCTGTACCGCTCCGCTTACCGTACTTTCTCGAATGCTTGAACCGGCAGAGGCCATCCCAACGATTCCTCCCGTATACATCCCTCCCGATACACCACCTTGGTTCTCCACTTTATGGATGGCGACGTTTTTCGCCAATCCCACTATGCCACCCAGATAGCCACCCGAATAGGCGTTCAACGCAGTTACGTCTCCCGTATTCTTACATCCATCTATCCTCGTCCCTTGTTCAGCATATCCTACGATTCCACCAACATAATTGGAGCGCACCGATATTGTCGCCTTGTTGACGCAGTTCGTAATTGGCGTATTCTGTGCCGTCCCAACGATTCCCCCCACGCGACTTCCACCCGTCACCATACCCGTTACCGTAACGTTGCGAACTTCCGCATCCCTCGTATACGGGAACAGCCCCACGTGGTCCGTAGTCGCCGACATGTTCAGGTTGACGGCGTGTCCCCCGCCGTCAAAGATTCCTCCAAACGGCCTGGAGGCGGTTCCAATGCCCTTGAACGTCGGTTCAATACTGGCGTCAACGTCACATGCAAGCTTGTAATCCAGTAAACGCGCCTCCACTCCGTCAAGCAACACGCCCGTCTCAATGGCGTGGGCAACGTACAACAACGTCCCCGGGGAGTCGATTATGTACCAGTTCTCCCCTTGGTCCTCGTCTCGCCCCTCTTCCGCACCTTCCCCTTGGTCCTCCTCGGAAGTCGCCGCCTCCTTCTGGATGTTGGGTCGCCCCGTCACCTCAAAGGCGGATGCAAAACAAATGAAAACTGACATTCCTAACAATAAGGCAATAATTTTACTCACGAACCTCTTCATCAACATAATGACTACCTCCCTCGGGTGTGTGCATGTGGGTGAAACGACTGCATTCTACTCGTACCCCTATAATGTATCAGAAAAAGAGAACAATTGCAAGTCGTTTTTCCCACATTTTCCCATCCTCTTTATGCAGGAAGCCTTGTTTAGTGGCATAAATCCCAAATTTACACATTTTTTTCATGTCTAAATGCCCTGTTTTCTCGTCTAAACCACCTAAAATCACATGGTTTATGGGTTTTATCTTACTATACTGGACGAATTTTGTTGGTTTAGACGTGGAAACGGGGTATTCAGACATGGACCATTCCATTTGCCCCCCGCATCGCTTATAATGACTCAAGATTTCCAGTAGCAACAGCTTGGTGGGGCGGTGATGGACGTGAACGTTTTAGAACGTAGGGTAAAGGATTCGATTAAGGCTCAGAATTATACGGATCTGGAGACGCGAAGAATATGGTACTCGCTATGTCTGTTGGGAAGCGAATGCAGCAAGTTCTTAATCATGTTGGTCTTGTTCTCGCTATTTGGCTTAAAGACCGAACTCCTTGTCTGCATATCGGTCTTATTGCCCTTGCGGGCCTTGAGCGGCGGATTGCATTTTGACCATTACCTTTCCTGCCTCGCCTCTACTTTGTGTATGATTGTAACGGGCGTGGCGCTTGCCCGCATCGTCCCCCCCAACGTCTTCACAATGTACGTATGCTTCCCCTTGTGCATTGTGCTTACCTATATGTTGGGACCCGTGCCGTCCAAGTATCGGCCACCCATGTCCCGACGCAATAAGAACCGATTTCGCAAGCTTGCTTGTATGTTCCAACTTATTTTGATGTATCTGTGTGTTGGCCGACAACCGTCGACCTATATGACGATGTGTTTTTGGCTCGTCGTCATGCACGCGTTACAATTAACAGTCGCATATGTAATGAGCCAGAAAGGAGGATACCATGAGAAGATTCCTGAACAGCTTAGCTAAGGCGACATTCAGTCTATGCCTCGTACTGTCCGCCGTCATTCCAGTTTCTAATGTTTGCTTCTTCTTCTACGGAGAACCCAAATATCCAATGGAATAACGACGGGTTACAGCAAAGGGCATGCCGTAAGGGGGGAAATTCCCCCCTTATATTTTTACTTCAACATGAAGCCAGTCATCACCGTCAATACTTTCATTTTTTATTTTGAGCGTTCCCCCATTCTTGTTGGTTATACTCTGCACATGGTATACTCCCAACCCTTGCCCTCCTTCATCCCTCTTTGTCGTATACCCCTTCTTTCCTAAATTCTGCATCTCATTCACTGGTATTCGCATATATACATTGCGTACGATAAGGCGAAACGACCCATCATAGTCGAATAAGTTGAACACCACCCTCGGCCTCTCCATCTTGATTGCCGCCTCATAAGCGTTATTCAACAGAATGCCAATGATGTTGACCATCTCAAATATTGACAGCTTGGCATTCTCTCCACTCATAATAACGTCATGTTCTATGCTGACGCCCAATTCGTCAGCCTCTAAAAACTTACTGTACAAAAATCCACTCAACGTATAGTCTGGCAAGCATAGCAGGTTATAGTACCTGTTTTCTTTCACAATACGACCACATGCCTTCTCTTGCTCGCTTACCAACGCATCATAATCCTTAATCCTATAGCGCAAGCTGATTAATGCCGTCAATTGCTCCCTAAAGTTGTGTTGCTTCATTCGAATGTCGTCAATCAAACCTTGAAACGCCTCGTCATACATTGCCTTCATCTCCAGCTCATGTAAGGCCATCTTCTTATCCGTCAATGCCTTTTGCCAATGTATCGCCATATAGGCAGACGTCATGGAAAAAATGAGTATGATTAAGAAATCCAGATAACTGATGCTCCCTCCGTGCCACTTGAATTTAGTTGCATAGTAAAACAAACCCACAAGCCAAATCAAGATGGCAACCAATCGACTTGCATCTCTGTCCCTCAACCAATCCATCCATTTGTTGATACCAAACTCTCGCACCAACAACCACCCAATGCCCACGCACATGATATTGATTAAAATGGAGATTATAACATAGTATTCAACCCCTCCTTGTATCACGCTGAGGGGCGCCAACAATGCTAATTGAGATACCATTGCCACCACTGTCGCCATGGCAAAAATAAGCACTGAGTTCATAAGCTTTTCCTTATATAAAGCCATGATGTATACAATGACAAACACACTGACAACGTTATTCCACGCCTGATTTACCTGCAACAAATTAAATGTCTCCGTACCAATTGCGGCAATCAAGATAAATCCAATCGTATAAGATTTAAATCGCTTGGGTCTTCGGGCTTCTAATCCCCATATCAAAATAGTGGCAAAAACAAATTCAAGACATATGGCTATCGTCTCAACAATTATGCTTATCATATCGTCCTCCCTTTTCTAAACAGTGGCAGGTAGTTCGTCCCTATCTCCACATTGCCCAAGTCTTCTTTGAGTGTAATTATGCGGCTGACAATGTCAATCGACCTCACAAAGTCCTTATTGACGGCAATCGCCCTATGGCATTGCAGTATTTTTCCATTTCCAATCATATCCAAAACTTCCTTCAACGGCAGGAAGGGAAATTCCAAATCCTCTCCATACCGGTCATGGATGTACAACGTCCTTCTCTTGACCTCTACGTATACGATGTCGCTCGCCAACATGGGAAACAACACCCCTTTGTAAAATATCTCGACTTCTTCCTCTTCTTTTTCTTCCCCCTCCATCTTTACCAACGTATTAATAAGAATTGCATGAAGCTTCTTCTCATCAATGGGCTTGTCCAAAAAGTCATAACAATGCGTACTATGTAGCGCCTTCGCCAGTAAATCCCCTTGGGCGGTTATGTACACCAACGGAGTACGGACGTACCCCTCCATGCCGCGAATTTTTTTGGCAAACTCGTAACCGGATGAATCACCCCTCTTGTCATGGTTTAGAACAATGTCCACTAAAAACAGGTCTATCTCTTGTAACACCGCTATATTAATCGCTTCCGTATAATTCGCCGCTTCCAATATCTCGACGTTGGGCACGCAATTCCCGACAATCGTCGATATGGCCCTCCTGATGTCTTTGTTGTCTTCCAGAATAAGAACCTTTTTCATCCCGCATGGCCTTCCTTTCCTTTAGCTCATAAAATATACCTTGATGACCATATTTTTACACTCTCAGTAAGCCAACAACATCATAGCACATTCGACCGCCGTTGACAATATTACTTCGGTAGATTTTATACTATTCGGGAACAAATGTTACTGTTTAGACGCAATGCCGGTTGATTTTTTGCGGTTTTTGCAACATTTCTGCACCGCTTTTGCACCGCAAAACTTTTTCCTTGCGTTTTCCTATACGGAGCGTTATAATTGTACCATTATGAATGAGGCACGTGCTTGTGCCAATTTTCTTTTGGTTTTCTTGATTATCTGGGTGTCGCATTAACCCAACTACCAAACATGAATTATCGATTTCTGCAATTACAGTTTGCTTTTGCGACTATTGTGTGCTATTATGAAAGGAGGAAACATACGGCGAATGGATAAGGTCAAGGGAAGTCTGACCGCCATGAAGTCCCTGCAATTGACGGACAAAGCCCCCCAACTGGACGAGGCAAGCAAAGAACTTCTGTCAACCAAGGAATTCTTGGCAGTCCTATTGAAATACACCGTGGAGGAGTATGCCGACATGAGTTACCAGGAGATTGCCGCCTGCATAGAGACGGTTGACGTCGGCGAGGTGGACGTGGCTCCGGGAAAGACGAATGCGGGTCGGATTGACGGGGGTAATACGGAATCCGCAGTCATGAACGAGAGGTTGGTCAAGTTTGACGTGTTCTTCAAGTCGGCAAACCCCCAACTGTCAAACGACGAGAAGACATACTTCCTCCGCATCAATATTGAGCCGCAGAACAATTACCGCCCTGGCTACCCGCTTGAGAAAAGGGGGGTATTCTACTTGTCCCGAATGATAAGTTCCCAATTGCCGGCACCAACGAATGATGCGGAAGATTATAATGGGTTGGAGAAATCCTATACCATTTGGATCTGTAGAGATCGGATACCCGAGGGATTGCGGAACACCATATCAGTGTTTGAGTTCACCAACACTTGGAACAATAAGGACATCGTGTTGGACAAGTCAACCTACGGGTTGATGACCATGGTGATAGTGAGGCTTGGTGATCCAGATGGAGATACAGACGAAGACGTCTTTCGAATTTTGAATGCACTTCTATACCCGAGGGATGCGGAGTCATACAAGGTTTTAGGGGAATACATTGATTTTAGCGAGTTGTTGGAGAGGAGGACGACGAATATGATGGGATTAGGCGAAAGCGTTTTCTATGAGGGAGTTGAACGAGGAATTGAGCAGGGACTCGAACAGGGGCTTGAACAAGGGGAAGTTCTAACAGAAGTGAGGCAAATACGCAAAAAGGTCAGCAAGAACCTCTCGCCGGAGGCAATTGCCGCCGCCCTTGAACTGGACGAGGGGTACGTCCTTGCCCTAATACATATGATGGATGAGCACCCTGGTTCATCCGAACGACAAATAGCAAATTTGTTTGTCAACGCGGAGGGGATTGGCGCACAGGTACAAAAGCGTTGACTGAGAACCTCAACGCTCTACAGTTCCAATGCGTGCAATATTACTGAAATGAAACCAATTTGGTGTAGCACCTCAATGGGAACACGCCGTCATGCGCCTCAAAAACCGCATAGTTGGACATTTCGAAACCGTCCGAGACCTTAACGAGTCCGGCCCGCAACAATTTCTGCGACAACTCCGCCCGGTCCCGTCCCGCACAAATCAACGCCGCCGTTTGCAGATAGCCCTTGTAGGGCCGCAGACTCAGAATGTCGTTGCGTTTTAGGGGCTTGACCCAAATGTTCCTGTACATGGACGAAGTCTCAAGCTTACTGTCGGAACAAGCCGTAACGCTACAATTCTTTTCTCGAAACAGACGGCTTTTCTCTTTGCCGCCCTCAATCCTTTGATGGTACTCTTTAAGCGTTATCTCGGCTTGGACAAACAATCTTGCCGAGCCTTCCAAGGAAAACGGGTTCTCCCGACACGCCGCCTCAAGCACCGGCAAGAATTCTTCACAGAACCCATAGACGTCCCGCATATCGTCCGTATCCAGGAAAACGCCCTGACAAGAACTGCAATAGAGCTGATTGGTCAGACAGATATGTCTCGCCAGCTTTTCAAGCTCCTCTTTCTCGACGCCTTCCCTCGTCACATACGCAAAAGATATTTTATGTCCCCACTCAATAATTCTCGTGTTCGGCTCGGCCATGGCCCGAACGGAACTGACGGCCTCGTCGCCACCCCAGACGACAATCGCATCTGCAACGGCCGCAAGCTTCTTCATGGCGTGCACGTCCTTCGACGAATAGTCAAACACGTAGACGTATTCACTCAGGGACGGCTCAACCTTGAACAACTCTTCGAGTAGGGAAACGGTGACTCCTCCTTCTTCCTTCGGAAGCTTGACGATGTTGACGTTCCCCGTCAGCAATCCGTCCAGCAAACTGACGAACGGCAAACCATCCACGTTCCCCGCCGTGATGTGAAAGAGGACTCCGACCGGCATAATCGTTTGCCGGGCGGTCGCCTTGCTGTGGATGTAAACCAGCTCCCTCGCCGCATCGTAACCGCTTCCAAGCTCAACCTCCAGACGATTCCTTATCGCCTCGGCACCAAGCATCCCTTTGATTTGTTCCTTATACATCTCTACCAAAGCCGGACTTATGCCAAGTTCGGGCAACTTCTTCAAAACCTCAAGATTGTCCATATCCCGAACAAGCTTGTCACACGCATCTATTACCACATTGACGTCAAGCGGCGGCTTCCTGAACGTCGCCGCAACCATCTCGCCCATTCGTTCCAACACGGCGTCGCACTCACCGTCACTTATGACTTTTCCATTGACCAAATTCATCCTCGCACCTCCATCCTATGAGTCCACATTGTTAAGGAACTCCGAAGCCGTCTGCGCACAAGTCTTGACGCTTGCAAGCCCCACTCTCCCAATTATTTCAAAGTATGGAGACTCCAAGCCACACCCACACTCACTCCCGCCCCTCATCACGGCGACGTCATCGGTCAACACACTGCCAAACGGCACGCTCGTAGAGATGGGGGTAATCAGGTTGAGGAGTCCGGGAGTCCCGTTTGACACGGGTTCCAACGTCCTGACGTCCCGAATGACCACGCGACTGAAGGCGGGGACGTGGAAGTGGAAATTCTCACACGACATGTAGTTGATTAGATGCTCGGCGGTACCAAAATGGTCTTTGAAATGCCGACGATGGATGCCAAGCGTTTCGTTCGCCATCCGAAATAATTCTTCCTTTGAAACCTCGTCGGCAAAAAGCGCCTTCCAACCACCACCCAACAATACGATGGAATCTTTGTGCAACGAAAGGCGAACGCCCCTCTCGTTCAACTCGTCCATAAGCATTTTAAAATATGCCGGGAGTCCTACGATTCTGACCGGGCGGTTTTGCCCGGCAAACCCTTCAAGGGCGGTCACCAACTCCTTGATGTTGACTTTGTATTCCCCATCCCTATACCGTATCGCATACACGACCTTTTTAGCCGGCGCCAACAGCGTAAAGCCCGCCAAGGACTTCGCCATTGCCGTCTGGTTCGACTTGTCGGGTCGGTACCCCAAGATGATGTAGTTGGTGAGTTTGGGCGTAATCATCTTATGGTGGCTAAATACTCTAAAGATCATGGAAAGCTCACAAAGCCCGGAACTCACGTCAAAACCACTGAGGGTCTTCTTGCCGCTCGTACCAGACGACGTCACTTTCATTATCAATCGATTGTACTTCTTGCTGAGCAAGGTATTGTTTTTGAGGTAAGAAGTGGGCAATGGGGGGATTTTATGTAGATCCTCCACCCCTTTCAGCGAGTTCGGGTCAAATTCGAGGTTGGCCAAGATGGCACCGTACTCGGGACATTTCTTCCTATGGAAGACAATGTTTTCCTTCATTGCCTTGACAAAGACATCGTCGGTAGCCTGCAAGTCATATGGCTTCTTTGCAAAAAAAAGCTTCCTCCTGTATTTCATGGTTCTCCTCCTCTTTCCATCAGACACAACCAACATAACACAGATATAGCTTGATGGCAAGAGAGTTTCACAGAACGGCAAAAAAACACTTTCCTCACTTCACTTTATTCGTACGCCAAATGGGCGGCGATTCATTTCGTGCATGTTTTTTTGCCGTTCTGTGAAACGAATAAAGTGAAGTGAGGAAAGAGCGTTGTATTTCATCCGGATTTTGATTATAATGGATGTACGGTGGGAGGTGCGTTCGTTGAAAAAATTCAATTTATTGTACATAATCGTCCTTTTTTCATTCTTCTTGTTGGTGCAGAATTTCATGATTCTGGGCGCCGTACGCGAAATGTCCGGGGATGCGCGCGTCGTCAATTACTCGGGACTGGTGCGCGGGGCGACGCAACGCTTGGTCAAGTTGGAGCTTTCCCACCACCCCAACGACGAGTTGATGGCCCGGCTCGAGGAATACCTATACGGCCTCGCCGGCCATGACAACGATTACGACATCGTCTATATGGATTACGAGCCTTTTCAGGCGTCCATCGACGACCTCCTCGTAATCTGGGACGCCCTGAAAGCCTCCATCCATGGTTATCGCACGGGAGTTACCTCTGGTGAGGAGCTGCTTGACGTCAGCGAGCAGCATTTTGCGAAGGCCGACGAGGCGACACACAACGCCGAATACGGTTCCGAGGGCAAACTGGGCAACACCGTGTTGTTAATCCGGGCCGGAATGATTGCCATCAGCGTCATCGTCATCATCGTGGCCATCTCCATGTACTTGTTGAGGCGCTCGGAGCGTAGGCAGATGGCTCTCCTCCAAGATAAGAACCAACAGCTGGAGACCGCCATCCTCGAAGCGAACAAGGCAAACCGCGCGAAAAGCATATTCCTGTCCAACATGTCCCACGACATCCGGACGCCCCTGAACGGAATCATCGGCATGACGACCATTGCTTCGGGGAGGTTGGCCGACCCTGACAAGATGCGCGACTGCCTTCGCAAGATAGAGAATGCGTCCCGCCATCTGCAAAGTTTGGTAAACGACGTACTGGACATGTCCAAAATCGAAAGCGGTAAATTCCTTCTGCACGACGCCGAAATCTTCCTTCCTGAGTTTACAAAGGGACTAATCAACATTATCGGGCAGCAGGCCAAAACCAAGAATCAAACGTTGGACGTCGCCGCCATCTCGGTTACCCATGAAAACATCCTTGGGGACCAACTCCGACTCAACCAACTTTTCATCAACATATTGTCCAACTCAGTCAAGTTTACGCCGCCGGGCGGCGCAATCGGGCTCAGGATAGAGGAGTTGCCCTGTGGCCGTGAAGGTTTTGCGCGTTTTGAATTCACCTGTCACGACACGGGGATAGGGATGGACAAAGAATTCATACAGCACATTTTCGAGTCCTTCTCCCGCGAAAGGGATTCCCGCATTGATAAAATTGAAGGCTCCGGCCTTGGCCTCTCCATTACGAAGCGAATCGTGGACATGATGGGCGGCGACATACGGGTCGAGAGTGAGAAGAATAGGGGTACGAGGTTTATCGTCACAATGGAGTTCCCCATCAGCCAATTTGACTTCGCCCCCGAAACGTTGCAGGACGTGCGCGTGTTGGTGGTGGACAAGGAGGAAGCCGTATGCGAGGATGTGGAAAATGGTTTACAGGCTCTTGGCATTGCCGCCGTGGCCAAACGCGACGCGACGGATGCGTTGGCACTCATTAGGTCGGGCGAGTCCTTCGACGTCGCCATCATTGACTGGAACGCGCCAAACATGGGCGGTTATGGACTCTGCCAAGCGATTCGCCAAGAAGTGGGCGACACACTTCCAATTATGATGAGTTTGGTGGGAGAATGGACCGAGATGGAGCGGGAAGCGTTGGCCGTCGGCGCAACGGGATTCATTCAAAAACCCTTGTACCTCTCCACCATACTTTCCAAAATCCGCGAAACCTTATTCTCGGAGACTGACAAGCCAAGTACCAAGACGTTGCGAGTCGGGTTGCGACTGGACGGGGTGCGCGTCCTAATGGCCGAAGACAACGAATTGAACACGGAAATTGCCGTCGAAATCCTGACCGCCGCCGGCTTGGTGATTGACTGTGCTTCCAACGGCAAAGAGGCCGTAGAGATGCTTTTCGCCTCCGAGCCTTCCACTTACTCCGCCATATTGATGGATATGCAAATGCCCGTTATGACGGGCTGCGAAGCGGCGACGGCCATCCGCAACCTATCCCACCCCGACGCGTCCTCCATCCCGATTATCGCCATGACGGCCAACGCCTTCGAGGAAGACGTCCGTGAAGCCCTTGCGGCCGGAATGAACGCACACGTGTCCAAGCCCGTCAACTTTGAGACGCTAAAAACCGTCATGAGCCAATTCCTACCGGTGACCGCCGCCGTAAGAACCGCAACGGTTGACGCCGAGCCCACTCCCGCCAAGCCGGACTCCCTGTTGGAAGCCATCACTCCTTATGGGGTAAACGTGTCCGCCGGGTTGGCTCGTTTTGCCGGCAATGGCAAGATATACGAAAACGTCCTGTTGAAATTTCAAAAGGATAAGAGTTTTGACGCACTTGTGGACGCCATGCGTTCGGAGGACTTCGACGCCGCCCAAGGAGCGGCCCATGCACTGAAGGGCATCGCCGCCAATTTAAGCATGGACACCTTTGCGGAGACGCTTTTTCAATTGGAGCAAGCGTTAAAACAGGAGAATTACAATCAAGCCCTTGACTTCCTCCAACAGGCAAAAGACTTGTACGAAGTCCTGATTGAAGTCATTGGGAAATATTGAGTCCCTTCCGACATCCGCCTTCTCATTCTAACAGTCCTCCGACCGATACCCACACATAGTGGAATTACTTATTATCTCCAAATGATGTTTCATGTCACCATATTTTTTATGTAAGTATAAATGTCCTAAAAGGCCGCCAATGGCCAAAAGGCAGAGTAACGCGCCGGTCTCGAACGGAAAATGGCCCCCCACCGACTCCGCGGGAAACACCCATCCGAACGCTGCAAAAATTCCCACTACAAACAGCGCGATAAACATGACAATCTGAATCGTGTTGAGAACTATAAGCGAACGTTTTGTTGCCGAGACTTCACACCCGTCTGGAGCGTCCTTGATGAAACCCTCCAGTATTGGCACGATGCCGGAAAATCTTACGCGTGAAAATGTATACCATAATGTGAACTTAACGCCATCATAGTCCGTATGTTTCCATGCAACCCCAAATGGTCTAAAATGTACGGAATCCTCAATTCTTTTCACCACTTCATCCGCCTTTAGCGGAGAAATCCATTTGTACATGGCAGTCATCACTCCTTCCTCCCCACGTATCATTTGATTGCCATCGACCCATTCCAAACAAACCCCACACATGGCGTCAATTCATCATGTGGCCGCAAGCTCATACGTCGTATATGGATGGGAAAGATGGTATCCCAATTTTTCAGCCAAAGCGACGGAACGTCCATCATGGGCGTCCCAACTGGGATAGACGCCCCTCGACAAGCATTCCAGTATCAGTTTGGCCCCACATACCGTCGCAAGCCCCTTGCGCCTATATTCCGGCTTGGTGTCGATTTCAATGTTAATCCCCCCGTCGTAGACGCCGTAAGGCGAGGCCCCCGCCACCAACTTCCCCTGATGCAGAATCCCCACGCCGATTGCCAGCCTCTGATATTCGCCGTAATCCTTGAACTGCGAGCATAGATCCGCAGACCATTCTTCGCTCCCGGCTAAATGAAACATCTCCTCGTCGAACAACCTGAGTTCATAGCAATCCTCCAATCCGTCCACATATGACGCAAGCTTTTTGACGTCGAACGCGTCAGGCTCCTTCTTGATTGCATACCTTACTATCTTATTGGCCCGATTGCCAAAGAAGCCCTCAATCAATTTCCCCCAAGCTTCGTCTTTGGGCACAATCAACTTGTACCCGTCAATGGAACGAAGCAAGGACGCATCGGGTTCCCCGGAAAGAAAGCAGATGTCGCCACTATCAACCATTGCCGATTGAGGATTCTCTTCATCATCCACAACCAACTTCCCCATATATCCTTGCAAACACGACCACACCATCGCATCTTCCCAGCCATCGAAAAGCTGCGCCGCTTGATTATCGCCCATCTACGTCATCCCCCTAACTAATTTGTTGTGATGGCAAAGAAAAGGTCTATCTGTGGACTCTTCCCCTTACTAACTTCAGTATGATACTCGTACTCCATATTTTGCGAGGCATATTGGGACTCTGGCAACCACTTCCTATAAAAAGTCCTCTTGGCCTCACCAATGGACAATCCCCACGCCAATCCCATTTTCGGCTTTACCGTGACCTTTCCATAAAGCCCTTTGGGAATCGTGAACATTTCCAAATTCGCATCCTCGACCATACCTCCAATAGCTAGTCGAAAATTCTTCGTGGCCTTGTCATAGCCCTGTGATATGACAAAAAACGGTATGACTTCACCACGGTTTTTACCAACGGCCTCATAATACTCTTTCGAGAGGATGGATATGTCCCTTGACTGTGTTTTATCGTTTGACTGCCTTCGTAGCACCCAAACCTCCTTGTCCTCCCCTTGCTCAACAATGGAAAAATCCAATCGACTCATTTTTACCCCCCCCTTAACCAATATCATACAGTACACTCCCGAAACTCGCAAGAGGTATTCACTCAACATGTCTTGTTCTTGTATATATTTCACAATGTCGAATCACTTACATATTATCTGGAAATTTGTAGTTTAATCAAGAAATTTGTCGTTCACATATTGGCGTGTTGGAATATATTATATCGTAGCAGGCCTGCTAAATAAAAATCAGGGGGAAAATAATCTATGGCAGCAGAAATGATGTTTCCAACAACTTCAGGTGGCGCAATGGTGAATTTCTCTAGCGGTATCGTCGATTGGGCAAACCCTTTAACATGGCCGATAGTGGCAGACCTCGGAGAAATTCCGGACCTTTCGGTAGTAGCGGACGTATTTGACACGTTCATCAAAGCTGCGAAGAGCGTCCCGATACTTGGCCCCTTGGCAATAAGCGCCATCAATGCGGCCTTAATGCCTTTGAAGCTCATCGCCCCTTCTGGAATCGAAATGTCATTGGAAGGAATCAGCAGGTTCATCAGGAAATTTGGCAAAGAAACCGCGGGCCTTGCTGAACTCCAGGCGTACATTGGCCATTCCAACGTTGGGGTAGTCCCTCAGATACTCGGTTCCAACATTCCGGCGCTTAACTTCATATCCGGCCCTCCGTATCCGATTATCATATCCAACGGCGGAACCATCACCAGTTTTGCGGCAGAATACAACGCACTGCTTTCCTGTAACTTATCCATCATCATTTCTTCAGCTTCCGGCGGAATATTCGCCAATGCGCTTACTATCTACAATTTCATTGCAGAAAATGTAAACGACATCCTGAAGAACCTCGACGCCGTAAGGGCTCTTGGCTTGCCGTTGCCAGAAATTCCACTGCTTAACAAGGTGGCACAGAAGGGTACCCTTAACATGTTTGCGACGTTGTGGCACCAACCCGGAAGTTCAGAAGGCCCAGCTGGCTCAAAATGGACGGAAGTGGCTAAAGTTGACCTGGGCGCCATTGACCTTGCTTATTGCTCATTCCTTGACAACCTACCGGATCTGCTCACGGGTGCCGGAAGGTCGATTGGAAACCTCCTTGGCCTAGACCTAGCGGATGATTCCAATCAAATGACTACCAGCAACTACAAGGCGGGCGTAGTTCCCGTTACCAATAGGTACAAAGTATCCGCAGGCGACTATCTGTTGGTACAGTTTGGGTTGGATAACCCGTTAGACGCGACTATTTTTGCCGCCGTCGCCGCTCCATATGCGGGAGCTTGTGTTTCTATCTCATAAGTTGTTAAACCAACTTGGCGCCTACGCCTTTCCGCGTAGCCAGTCAAGATAACTTCCTATCAATAAAAATCTGCAACCGGTGGCACACTTGACATGGTAAGCGTTTGTCGCCGGTTGCTCTCATTCAACGAGGTGCATAAGTAAAATCTTTACACCTTCATTTCCTTTCTCCTTCGCATACTTATCAGAAAATTATAAATACTATATTCAGGGCGTACGAACGGCGGAAATGAATTGCCAGCCCGTCCGTACTCCACCATCATCCAATATAGGAGGAATTATGAACACAGACAACCAACACTCTTCAAAACTACCCATGATGGCAATGGATGAAATTCCAACGCCAAAGGAAAACGCCGAGCATATCACCGCACTGGTAAAAAGTGATGGACGCGTGACGGGCTATCAATTGTCAAACGGACAAGTCCTTGACAAAGGCAAGGCCGTCGCACTTGCCAAAGACGGCGGCATCCAAGGCGTCGGCATTGCGCACAGAAAAGGGAGCGAGTATCTAAAGTCCCTTCCGGACGGAACGGAAAACAACAATTTAAGTAATCTTCCCTCCCTCTCCGAACGGGATGTGAATAGTTTTCGATAGAGAACTTGCCCACATCTAGAAACTTTTATAGGCAGAAAAGAAATGGCTTCTACATGTGCTGAAGTTAAGAAATGAATAAAACCTCTCCGCCAATTCGTTGGGGCCTCCTGCCTCCGCAAAGTTCTTGGCATCCTCCATTGTCTCAAAGGTGGTGGCGTCAGCCCATGTCTCGCCGTCAACGAGCAATTCGAATGAAATATAGCCCTTTTGCTTGGATATGTATCCGGATTTTAGCTCTTCGACGGCGAGTACGAAGTCAGGGATGGACGTCCCCTTTTTAAGTTTATAGGTGTTGAAGAAAATTACATTGGACATAAAATAAACTCCTTTCGTTAGTTAGCCTTTGCGTTTACCCCCCGCATATCCTCATATCCCTCCACGACACAACCCTTTGACTCGGCGCGTTCAATCGTCACTTGATGGTTCTTGCTTACGCCGCCGCCCGACACGATGCGAAACTCCACCCTCTTTCCTTTGGGCAACGCGTCAATAATGCCATTCACCGCCGGTGCGGGAGCGCCCGCCCAAACCGGCCCCATGATGATGATCTTGTCATAGTCTCCCATGTTCTTGTCGAGCGGGTGTATGGGTCGCGCCTTGTGCCTCATCGCCTGTGGGCAACCAATGAAGAATGTGCCAATACCAGTGAGCCTCCTTATTTCCTTTGCCTCCTCACACCACGACAGATATGCCTCATATACCTTTATGCCTCCACCTCTACCTATCATTCTGATAATTTATACCTTATCACGGCTTACTATTCTCGTCAAGGGCAATACGCAAAAAACGAATCGGAATATTTTGGAGGTTCGGGTCGCGGCTTGAAAGGCGGCCCGTTGCGGTTCCGGTTTGCACAAAGTGAGTGTGAAGCCGCCCGTCAGGTC
>QMCE01000287.1_pt1 | contig 24486 bp, 17 predicted proteins | sample 1821851 | NCBI WGS metagenome assembly QMCE01 (sample SAMN09453174, study PRJNA476694) | Termite gut metagenome, whole genome shotgun sequencing project. | isolation source: worker | host: Odontotermes sp. | place: South Africa:Pretoria | collected 2016-01-28 | reverse complement strand
ATCCCGGAGGGCCGGTACGCGATCCCGCCGGTCGTCCAGGTGGGGCTCTCGTTGCCTCGCGACGAACTCGACGCGCGCATCGAACGGCGGGTGGACGCCATGTGGGCGGCCGGCCTGGTGGACGAGGTGCGCGGGCTCGTCGCCGCCGGCCTGCGTGACGGACGCACCGCCTCTCGCGCGCTCGGCTATCGGCAGGTGCTCGCGTTCCTCGACGGCGAGACGACCGAGGACGAGGCTCGGCAGGCGACGATCAACCGCACGCGTCGGTTCGCGCGCAAACAACTCATGTGGTTCCGGCGTGACCCACGCATCGTCTGGCTGGCGGCCGGGCCGGACGCGGCCGGGGCAGTTTTGTCGGTGGTGCGCGATAGCCTGGTGCAGTCGTAGGGGAGAGGAGGCGACATGCGCGAGATCCAATTCGCGAAGGGGCACGGCACGCTCAACGACTTCGTGCTGTTCGCCGACCCCGACGGTCAGGTGCAGCTGTCCGACGCGCAGGTGCGGGCTTTGTGCCACCGCCGGTCGGGCATCGGCGCCGACGGCACGTTGCGCGCGGTCCGGGCCAGCCACGTCCCTGAGTGGGATGGCGATCCAGACCGGTGGTTCATGGACTACCGCAACGCCGACGGTTCGGTCGCCGAGATGTGCGGCAACGGGTTGCGGGTCTTCGTGCGTTACCTCGTCGAGCAGGGGCTCGCCGAGGGGCCCACGCTCCAGGTCGCGACCCGGGCCGGGCTGCGTCGGGCGACGCTGCGCGACGACGGGCTGGTCGAGGTCACGATGGGGGCGGTCCACGTGGGCGGCGGTGTGCATCCGCCGGACGGGCGAGGCCTTGAGCGCGCAGAGCAGCCGGGCGTCGGTCGGGAGAGTGTCGCTGCGGGCGACGTGATGGTCACCGTCGGTGGACAGACGCGGGCGGCCACGGCGGTCGACGTCGGCAATCCACATGCTGTCGTGTTCGTCGCGCCAGGCGCGTTGGACTCGCTTGACCTCACCGCCCAGCCCACCTGGGAGCCGTGGGCTGCTTTCCCGCGCGGTGTGAACATTGAGTTCGTCGACGTGCTCGCTCCCGATCACGTGCGGATGCGGGTGCATGAGCGAGGGGTCGGCGAGACCTGTTCCTGTGGCACCGGTGTGGTGGCCAGTGCGGCCGCGCATCAGGCCTGTCATGGCGCGCCCGACGACATCCGAGTGGACGTGCCCGGCGGTTCCCTGACGGTGCATCTCGGCGGTGAGGAGGCGATCTTGATCGGTCCGGCGGTGATCGTGGCGCATGGGACGGTCGACGTGGCCGAGGAGGTGAGCGTCGAATGACGGAGTTCACCGACTACACCGATTATGACGGTGACCAACTCGACCTGGCCGACAGGCTGTCGCTGCGCCGGGTTCCGGGTCTGTCGACCCAGCTCGCCGACATCACCGAGGTGGAATACCGCGACCTGCAACTCGAACGGGTCGTGCTGGTGAGCGTGTGGACCTCGGGCAGCCAGGAGGATGCCGACAACGCGATGGTCGAGTTGAAGCTGCTCGCGGAAACCGCCGGATCACAGGTGCTGGAGGGGTTAATCCAGCGCCGCCACGTGCCCGACCCGGCCACCTTCATCGGTCGCGGCAAGGTGGCCGAGGTGCGCGAGGTGGTGCTGGCGACAGGGGCCGACACGGTCATCTGCGATGGCGAGCTTGAGCCCGCCCAGTTGCGCAACCTCGAAGACCAAATCGGCGTCAAGGTGGTCGATCGCACGGCGCTCATCCTCGACATCTTCGCCCAGCACGCCCACTCGGCCGAGGGCAAGGCCCAGGTCGAGCTGGCCCAGTTGCAGTATCTGCGGCAGCGGCTGCGCGGCTGGGGCGGCAACCTGTCGCGCCAGGCCGGCGGGCGGGCCGCGGGCGGCGCGGGCATCGGCGGGCGAGGCCCTGGCGAGACCAAGATCGAGACCGACCGGCGTCGCATCAAGACACGCATCGCGGTTCTGCGCCGCAGGCTCCGCGCGATCGACCAGTCGCGCGATCAGGGCCGGGCGACCAGGCGGCGCACCCGGGTGCCGTCGGTCGCCATCGTGGGCTACACGAACGCGGGCAAGTCGTCCCTGCTCAACCGGTTGACCGGCGCCGGCGTGCTCGTCGAGGACGCGCTGTTCGCCACCCTCGACCCGACCACGCGCCGTTCGCAGACGGCTGACGGCCGCAGCTACACCCTGACCGACACGGTCGGCTTCATCCGGCACCTGCCGCACGACCTGATCGACGCCTTCCGCTCGACGCTGGAGGAGTCCGTCCAGGCTGACCTGCTCCTGCACGTGGTCGACGGCGCGGACGCTGATCCGTTCGGCCAGATCGACGCGGTGCGCGCTGTGCTCGCCGACATCGACGCGGCGGGGGTGCCTGAGCAACTCGTCATCAACAAGGTGGACGCGGCCGATCCCGTCGTGCTCGCAGCGCTACGAGCACGCTATCCGCAGGCGGTGTTCGTCTCGGCGCACACCGGCGAGGGCGTCGAGGGGCTGCGGGCCGCCATCGAGCGTGACCTGCCGCGGCCCGACATCGAGGTGCACGCCCTTGTTCCGTACGAGCGGGGCGACCTGATCGACCGCATCCACCACGCCGGCGAGCTTGTCTCGCAGGAGTACGTGGCCGAGGGCACCCGCGTCGTGGCGCGCGTCAACCATGATCTGGCCGGCGAGCTCGCGCCCTATGCTGAGCAGTCCTCGGTTGAGCCGTCACCAGTCGATCAGCCGTCAGCCGAGTGACGTGGCGGGTCACGCGATGAGTGGGGGAGGCGCGTCTCGGCGCGGCAGGCCGTCGGGGCACTCGGCGTCTGACTCAAAGCGACCGGTGTCTGACTCGGACCAGGTGGTGCCCGATTTCGAGCAGTCGGCGCGTGACTGCGAGCAGGCGGCGTCTGACTTCGAGCGTTCGGCCGCCGACGACGACTCGCCTGGCTCGGTGGCATCGGACGGCCCTGTGTCATCGGGCGACTCGGTGGCATCTGACGCCCCGGTGGACACCGTGGCTCAGGCAATTCTTACCCATGCCGTGGCCGACATCGGTGGAGCGCCCCGGGAGGGGCAGCAGCGCATGGCCACCGAAGTGGCGGCGACGCTCGCCGACGGCGAGCACGTGTTGGTTCAGGCGGGCACGGGCACAGGCAAGTCGCTGGGCTACCTTGCCCCGGTGCTGGCGGCGCTGGCGGCCGACGAGAGCGCCCGGGTCGTCATCGCCACCGCGACCCTTGCCCTGCAGGCCCAACTGGCCACCAAAGACATTCCGGCGGCGGTCGCGGCCTGCCGGCAGGTGACGGGCGCCAACGTGGCGGCAGCCGTCGTCAAGGGCCGGGGCAACTACGCCTGTCTGTACCGCGTCCGCGACGGCCAGGGCGAAACGCAGGGCGCGCTGCTGGGCGGCGCCGAGCTGGTCGCGTCCGCCGATCCGTCGTCCGCGCTCGGCGCAGAGGTGGTGGCGTTGCGCGAGTGGGCCGAGGACGAGGCGGACGCCGGCGGCATCGCCGACCGTGACGACGCGCCGCCGCATTCGGCGGCCGCCTGGGCCCAGGTGTCGGTGCCGGTCCGCGAGTGCCTGGGCGCGACGCTGTGCCCCTACGGCGACGTGTGCTTCGTGGAGCGTTCGCGTGAGATCGCCCGGCGCAGCCAGCTCATCGTCACCAACCACGCCATGCTCGCCATCAACGCGTTGCACGGCAAGACCGCCCTGCCGCCCTTCGACGCGCTCGTCGTGGACGAGGCGCACGAGCTGGTCTCGCGCGTCACATCGGCCGCCTCCCACGAACTGAGCCCGCAGGCGGTCGAGCGAGTCGCCCGGCGCTGTCTGCCGTGGCTCACCGACGAGACCGGCCTCGCCCTGCTGGACGCTGCCGACGCGTTGGAACAGGCGTTGGACGGCGCTGAGCTGGCTCGCGTCGACCAGGCCGATGCGGTGCTCGTGGGAGCGTTCGCGCTGGTGCGGGACGCGGCGCGGGCCGTCGTCAGCGGGCTCGGCAGCTCCGAGGACGACAACGATCGGCGGCAGGCGGCCGGGGCGGCCCGCGAGGTGTTCGAGACGGCCGAGGTCATGGCGGCGTTGGGCGACCACGACGTGGTGTGGGTGTCAGAGCGGGAACGGTTCGGTCGTCAGGCCGCCCAGGCCCCGCTGAACGTATCGGGACTGATGCGCGATCTCATCTTCGCGGACACGCCGACGGTGCTCACGTCGGCCACGTTGAAGATTGGCGGCGACTTCTCGTCGGTGGCGCGGTCGGTCGGCATGGACGACAACTGGCGCGGGGTGGATGTCGGCTCGCCGTTCGACTACGCCCACCAAGGCATCTTGTACGTCGCGACGCATTTGCCGCCGCCCCGCCGCGACGGTATCGGCGACGCGGTGTTGGCCGAGATCGCCGAGCTGGTGTGGGCGGCCGGTGGCCGCACGCTCGGCCTGTTCGCGTCCCAACGGTCGGCCGAGGCGGCGGCCCGCTATTGCCGCGGCGAGGTGCCCGGGGTGACGATTCTGTGCCAGGGCGACGCCCAGTTGAGCGAGCTGACCAAGCGGTTCGTGGCGGAGCCCGCGGTCTGTTTGTTCGGCACCCTGTCGCTGTGGCAGGGCGTCGACCTGCCAGGCGACACCTGTGAGCTCGTCATCATCGACAAAATCCCCTTTCCGCGGCCGGACGATCCGCTCATGCAGGCTCGCCAGCGCGCGGTGGCCGAGGCGGGCGGCAACGGCTTCATGGCGATCGCCGCGACGCACGCCGGGCTGCTGCTCGCCCAGGGGTCCGGGCGGCTCATTCGTACGCCGACAGACCGCGGCGTCGTCGCCGTGCTCGATCCACGGCTGCTCACCGCCCGCTACGGCTCGTTCCTGCGGGCGTCGATGCCAGAATTTTGGACGACCACCGACCGCGAGGTCGCGATCGGTGCGTTGCGTCGCTTGCACGAGTGAGCATGCTTGGCTGAAGCTGATGCGCGCTCGTCATCGGTAGGCGGCTCGCAGCCGTGTGCGGGCCACCTGCCGTCAGCGGCACATCCCGGTGATCAAACGCGCCGCAACACCGCGACGACTTTGCCGAGGACGCTCGCCTCGTCGCCGTCGATGGGGGAGTAGGCCGGGTTGGCGGGCATGAGCCACAAGTGGTCGGGGGTGCGGTGATAGGTCTTGACAGTGGCCTCGTCACCGAGCAGTGCGGCCACGATGTCGCCGTTGTCGGCGGCCTGCTGTTGTCGCACCACCACGTAGTCGCCGTCGCAGATGGCGGCTTCCACCATCGAATCGCCCTTGACCTCCAGTAGGAACAGCGTGCCGTCGCCGACGATCTGTCGGGGGAGTGTGAAGACGTCCTCGACGTGCTGCTCGGCGAGGATCGGCCCACCGGCCGCGATGCGTCCGAGGATGGGCACGTTGACGGCGTCCTCATCTGACGCGCCGTCGTCGGTCTGCATCGACAGCGGCAGGTGCACCTCCAGCGCCCGGGGACGGTTCGGATCGCGGCGCAGGAAACCCTTGCCTTCCAGCACCTTGAGTTGATGGGCGGCCGACGAGGATGAGGCGAGGCCCGCCTGCTGGGCGATCTCGCGGATGGACGGCGGGTAACCGCGCTCGGCGGTGGTGTCGCGAATCATTAACAAGATCTGGCGTTGGCGCAGAGTGAGGCCGTCCGCGTCGGTGCGGCCGTCAGGCGTCTGGTCGAGGTGGTCGGCGATCTCCGCCACGAGGTCGGTGTCGCGGGGACGGCCTGGCCCGTGTGCCGCGGCCTCGCCTGGTTGGCGCAAATTTCGCTTGACTGCCATGGCTTCACCCTACGGATGTTGACGGGGTGAATCAAACATATGTTCGAGCGTGTCGCTTGGTGGCGTGGTATTGGGCGGGAGTGTCGCACGCTGGGTGGCGGCGGTGACGGCACGTGTGGCTGGCGTGATTCGTCGGCGGTCACTCAAGGCGACGGGGTCGTCTTGGCTGGCTGTGGGGCTCGCTTCAGAAATTGTCAGAGGCGGGTGATGGACTATCCCTCAAGAACGAAACGCGAACGTGTGTTCGATTTGACAAGTGCGGCGAGTGGTGGTGCAGTACTAATGAATCGAACGCGTGTTCGACTGAAGAGGAGCAAAGATGAGCGCTCTGATGGTGGACGAATGGATGCGGCCGGTGGCGTGTCCGCAGTTGGTCGTGGTGCCGCAGGCTGTTAAGCCGGTGGCTGGCCCACGGCCCACGACACGCGTGACGGCTGGTGGCTCTCGTGCTCAGGCCGGCGGTCTTCGGCTGACACGGCGGGGCATAGCGGCGATTCTTGGGCTGTTCGTGGCGCTGATGGTGACGTCTGTCGTCGTCCTCGTCACCAGCTTCTTGGCGGTCTCGAACGGGCCGGTGGTGGCGGGTACTGACGCCGGTGTGGTGGCGTCGGTCAGCATTCCCTGAGGCGCTGGCGGGGCTGTTTGCCGGGCTTCGGCAAGGTTGCGCGCGGTGAGTTGGCGACGCGCCGATGAGATGTCTTGCGTCCTGGCGGCCATGGGCATAACCTCTACATCTAGTAGTCACATGGTTGTTCTTCAGCCATAAGTTGTGGTTACGCTCTGAACGGCCCATACACCGCGAATCGAAAGGAAAAGGCTGTGCATTGCCCATTTTGTCGGCACAGCGACACGCGTGTTCTTGACTCGCGCGTCGCCGAGGATGGGACGAGTATTCGTCGTCGTCGGCAATGTGCGGCCTGCGAACGGCGTTTCACGACCATCGAGCAAATGCAGCTTGTCGTCGTGAAAAGGTCGGGTGTGGTGGAGCCATTTTCACGTGACAAGATCGTCAAGGGAGTCGCGAAGGCCTGCAAGGGCCGTCCCGTCACTCAAACCGATCTCGCTCGGCTCGGCCAGCAGGTCGAAGAGCATCTTCGGGCGAGCGGGCAGGCGGAGATTCCGACGCACGATGTCGGGGTCGCCATCCTCGGTCCGCTGAGCAAGCTCGACGCGGTCGCCTATTTGCGGTTCGCGTCCGTCTATAAGCAGTACGAATCAGTCGAAGACTTCGAGGCGGAGATCGAAAAACTCCGCGCCTCCGAACTCGTTTCGCACTGAGCGCCTCCCCACCCAACACTTAGTCCCATTCACACCACATCCACGAAAGTTGTCGACCATGACCCAGACTGCGCACGCGCCCGCTGACCTCTCGGCCCATCACGGCCTCGTCGTCCAGCGTGTCTTCACCACTCCCGGCGTCCACCCGTACGACGAGGTCACCTGGGAGAAGCGTGACATCGTGCAGACCAACTGGAAGACGGGTGAGACCATCTTCGAGCAGCGTGGTGTCGAGTTCCCCGATTTTTGGAGCCTGAACGCGTCCACCATCGTCACGACGAAGTACTTCCGCGGCGCGGTCGGCACGCCGCAGCGTGAGTCCAGCCTCAAGACGCTCATCAATCGTGTGGTGCACGCCTACAAGCGCACTGGCTTGCAGTACGGCTATTTCGCGACGCCCGACGACGCCGAGATCTTCGCCGATGAGCTCACCTGGATGCTGGTCCACCAATACTTCAGTTTCAACTCGCCGGTGTGGTTCAACGTGGGCACCAGCAGTCCGCAGCAGGTGAGCGCCTGCTTCATCCTGTCTGTGGACGACTCGATGGAGTCGATCCTCAACTGGTACAAGGAGGAGGGTTTCATCTTCAAAGGCGGGTCAGGGGCCGGCATCAACCTGTCGCGCATCCGTTCGTCGAAGGAGCTGTTGTCGTCGGGCGGCACGGCCTCGGGGCCGGTCTCGTTCATGCGCGGGGCCGACGCGAGCGCGGGCACCATCAAATCGGGCGGCGCCACTCGCCGGGCCGCCAAGATGGTCGTGCTCGACATCAACCATCCTGACATTGTCGAGTTCATCGAAACGAAGGCCCGCGAAGAAGACAAGATCCGGGCGCTGCGTGACGCCGGCTTCGACATGGACCTCGACGGCAAAGACATCGTGAGCGTTCAGTATCAGAACGCGAACAACTCGGTGCGGGTGTCCGACAAGTTCATGCACGCCGTCGAGACCGGTGGCACGTTCGACTTGCTGGCGCGCAAGGACGGACATGTCGTCGAAACTGTGGACGCGCGTGGCCTGTTCGGCAAAATCGCCCAGGCCGCCTGGGAGTGCGCCGACCCCGGTGTGCAGTACGACGACACCATCAACGCCTGGCACACCAACCCGGAATCAGGCCGCATCAACGCGTCGAACCCCTGCTCGGAATACATGAGCCTCGACAACTCGTCGTGCAACCTGGCGAGCCTCAACCTCCTGAAGTTCCTGCGGGCCGACGGCACGTTCGACGCCGACACCTTCGTGCGGGCCGTCGAGTTCGTCATCACGGCGATGGACATCTCGATCTGCTTCGCTGATTTCCCCACCGAGTCGATCGCCGCGACGACGCGAGACTACCGGCAGCTCGGCATCGGCTACGCCAACCTCGGTGCTCTCCTGATGGCGGTCGGCCGCGGGTACGACACCGACGCCGGGCGCGCGCTCGCCGCGTCGATCACGTCTCTCATGACGGCCGCGTCCTACCGGCGGTCGGCCGAGCTGGCGGCCGTCGTCGGCACGTACAACGGGTACGCGCGCAACGCGAGCGCCCACGTGGCGGTCATGCGCAAGCATCAGGACGCCGATCAGAACCTGCGTGACGTGGACAGCCTCGACGGGGCGGTCCACACGGCTGCCTCTCAACAGTGGGCGCAGGTCGTCGACCTGGGGGAGGAGCAAGGCTTTCGCAACGCGCAGGTGTCGGTGCTCGCGCCGACCGGCACCATCGGCTTCATGATGGACTGCGACACCACGGGCATCGAACCGGATTTCTCCCTCGTCAAGTTCAAGAAGCTGGTGGGCGGCAGCAGTATGCAGATCGTCAACCAGACGATCCCGCTGGCGCTGCGTCGCCTCGGTTACGACGAGCCGACGATCAAAGGCATCGTCGCCCACATCGGCGAGCATGGGCATGTGGTCGACGCGCCCGGGTTGAAGCCGGAGCATTACGAGATCTTCGACACGGCCATGGGGACGCGGGCCATCAAGCCGATGGGCCACGTGCGCATGATGGCGGCCGTCCAGCCGTTCCTGTCAGGGGCGATCTCGAAGACCGTCAATCTGCCCGAGTCGGCGACCGTCAAAGATATCGCGGACGTGTACATGCAGGGCTGGAAGCTTGGCCTCAAAGCGTTGGCGGTCTATCGGGACAACTGCAAGGTCGGCCAGCCGCTGTCAGCGGTGAAAAAGGCCGATGACAAAACTGACGCCAAAACCGCCAAGCCCGAGGTGCGCATCGAATACCGGCCACGGCGTCGTCGCCTGCCGAAGGCGCGCCAGAGCCAGACCCGCTCATTCTCCGTGGCGGGCGCCGAAGGCTACATGACGTCGGGCATGTACGACGACGGCACGCTCGGCGAGGTGTTCCTCAAGCTCGGCAAGCAGGGCTCGACGCTGGCCGGCGTCATGGACGCTTTGTCGATCGCGGTGTCGATCGGTTTGCAGTACGGGGTGCCGCTGGGCACGTTCGCGCAGAAGTTCACCAACCTGAAGTTCGAGCCGGCCGGTATGACGGACGATCCGGACATCCGCATGGCGCAGTCGTTCACCGACTACATCTTCCGCCGCTTGGCGCTCGACTTCCTGTCGTTCGACGAGCGGGCCGAACTGGGCATCTTCACGGCAACCGAACGTAAGAGGTACCTGGAGACCGGTTCCTACCTGGCGCCCGAGGACGAGGCGGAGCTGAGCGAGGCCGAGGCGTTGAAGAACGACGCCGGGGACAACCTGCGCCTCGACGGCCCGGGCCCGTTGCAGCCAGCCTTGGTCGAGCCTGCCATGGCGAAGCCGACGAGCACGGCCGATGTGTTGGCCAACCTCACGGGCATGGAGATTGACGCCCCGTTGTGTATGACGTGCGGCACCAAGATGCGGCCGTCTGGCTCGTGCTACGTGTGCGAGAACTGCGGCTCCACCAGCGGGTGCAGCTAGGGGTCGCCGCTGGCGCGGGTTCGCTTGGGCGCCTAACTCGGCACTGTGCGAACAGGTGTAGTAGGGGCTAGCGCTGGCGCGGGAAGGAAGCCTGGGCGTCCGTCCCACGCCAGCGTCGGCGACGCCGATGACACCGTCAACGGCGGTGCTCATCGTCTTGGGCGCCGGCGGAGCGGGCGCGCCGCTAGGCTTCCCTTGACGTGATCGGCTAGCCTGGTTCTTCCCGGAGGGAGGGCACATCATGGACCATGTCAACGACGCTCCGTCACGTGTGCTGGTCGGCTTCGACGGGTCGGACGACGCGCAAGCAGCCTTGGCTTACGGCGTTTCCCAAGCCAAGGCCCGTGACGCGGAGCTGGCCATGGTCTACGCGGTCGACGACACCGTCTTGAACAGCGCGTGGGGAGTCGTGGTCGATCCCGACGCCGTCAAGCGCGACGCGGGCCAGATGCTGGAGACGGCGGCGAACGACGTCGTGAGCCAGGGCTTCCCGCGGGAACGCGTCCGCACGTCGGTGGTGCTTGGCGCGCCGTTGACGGCCCTGTCGCGGCTGTCGGGTTGGGCTTCGCTCGTCGTCGTCGGGCGTCGGTCGGGCTCAAGCGAGCGTGCTTTCGTCGGTTCGACGGCGTTGGGCGCGGCCACCACGTCGAAATGCCCGGTCGTGGTCGTGTGCGCCGATAACCCGCTGCCGCCGGAGACCACACGCATCGGTGTCGGGGTCAACGTGTCGGCGCGGGGTGGCGGCAACGCCTTGGCGTGGGCGCTGGGTGAAGCCAGTCGCCTGGGGGCGAGCCTGGCCGCCATCAGCGTCAGCAAACCGGCGTCGGGCAGGTTTTTTGGTTCCTCGTCCGCCGCGAAGCAGCCGGACGAGCTCGTCGCCGAGGCGAAACGGCAGTTGGACGCGATCGTGGCGTCGGCGAGAACCGGCTTCGACGGCGTCGACATCCAAGCCGAGGCCAGCTACGGCAGCCCCGTCGACACACTCGTGGCCCGGTCGGACAGCCTGGACTTGCTGGCCGTCGAGGTGCAGGCGTCGTTCCCCACCTACGCGGTGAGCGGCGTCGCCCGTGGTCTGATGACCTACGCCCGGTGTCCGGTGGCGCTGCTGAGCGCGAAGGACAGCCGCGGCGCCTGACGCGTGACAAGACGGCGCTCGGCCGCCAGTCGCCTATGCTTGCATGCCGATGGATGCTCCAACAATCACGTTCGACCCGGCGCTGCCGATCAGCGCGCGCGTCGGTGAGATCACGGACGCCATCCGTGACCATCAAGTGGTGATCGTTGCGGGCGAAACGGGGTCGGGCAAGACGACGCAGTTGCCCAAAATCTGCCTGCTGGCGGGGCGCGAGCACATCGGGCACACACAGCCACGGCGCATCGCCGCGCGCACCGTCGCGGAGCGCATGGCTCAGGAGCTGGGCGAGCCGTTGGGTGAGACCGTCGGTTACCAGGTGCGCTTCTCGTCCAACCGGTCGGCGGCGACACGTGTCAAGGTGATGACGGACGGCATCCTCCTGGCGGAGATCTCACACGATCGTGACCTGCGTCGTTACGACACGATCATCGTCGACGAAGCCCACGAGCGGAGCCTCAACATCGACTTCTTGCTGGGCTACCTCAAACAGCTGCTTCCGCGGCGGCCTGACCTGCGGGTGATCGTCACGTCCGCGACGATCGACACGGCCCGATTCTCCGCTCACTTCGGGAACGCGCCCATCATCGAGGTGTCCGGGCGCACCTACCCCGTCGACGTGCGCTACCGGCCGATCCGCGAGGGCGACGCCGACGCGGGCATCGTGGACGCCATCACCGGCGCCATCCGCGAGCTGGCGCGGCTGGACGGCGACATTCTCGTGTTCTGCTCGGGCGAGCGGGAGATCCGCGACGCCGCCGACGCGATCGAGGCCATGAAGCTGCGCTCCACCGAGGTGTTGCCGTTGTTCGCTAGGCTGTCGGCCGCCGAGCAGCACAAGGTGTTCGCCTCGCACACCGGCCGCCGCATCGTGCTCGCCACGAACGTGGCCGAGACGTCGGTGACGGTGCCGGGCATTCGCTTCGTCGTCGATCCGGGGCTCGCCCGCGTCTCGCGCTACTCCACCCGGACGAAGGTGCAGCGGCTGCCCATCGAACCCATCTCGCAGGCGTCCGCCGACCAGCGCGCGGGCCGCTGCGGGCGGCTGGGCCCGGGGGTGTGTGTCCGGCTGTATTCCGAAGAGGACTATCTTGCTCGGCCCCGGTTCACCGAGCCGGAAATCCTGCGGACGAACCTGGCGTCCGTCATCCTCCAGATGGCCGACGCCCGACTGGGCGACATCGAGCGCTTCCCCTTCGTGGAGGCGCCGGATCAGTCACAGATCCACGACGGCATGCGGCTGCTCACCGAACTGGGCGCCATCGACGAGCAGGCTCGACACGGCGCCGTCCGCCTGACCTCGACCGGACGACTGCTGGCGCGACTGCCGGTCGATCCCCGGATGGGCCGCATGCTCGTCGAAGCCGACCGCCAGGGCTGCCTGCGCGAGGTGCAGGCGATCGTGGCCGGCATGACGATTCCGGACGTCCGGGAACGTCCGCTCGACCAGCAGGCCAAGGCTGACGCATTGCACCGTCGCTTCTGGGCGCCGATGGGCGGCGCGGATGATGAGAAGCCGACGCCCGACGGGTCGGACATCATCGCGTACTGGCGTTTGTGGACCTACCTGCGCGATGCTCGCCGCGAGCTGTCCGGCAACGCGTTCCGGCGGCTGTGCCGCGACGAGTTCCTGAACTACATGCGCGTGCGTGAGTGGCAAGACCTCAACCATCAGCTCAAGCAGGCCTGTGACGAGCTCGGCATGCACCGCTCCAAGCTGGCATCCGACACGGCCGCTGCGAAGGGCAAGCCCGCCAAGCAGGGACGGACCACGGGCGCAGCTCGTGGCGGCAAGTCTGGCGGGCGAGCCAAGAAAACCGCCGCGGCGGACGGCTTCGATCGCATCCACGTCGCCGTGCTGTCGGGATTGCTGTCGCACATCGGCCTGCGCGACGATTCGTCCGACCAGCACGGCCCGTCGCCGAAAAAACGGCGCGGCCCACGCGAGTACCGGGGGACGCGCGGCACCCGGTTCGCCATCAACCCCGGCTCGTCGGTGGCGAAGACGCAGCCACCGCTCGTCATGGCCGCCGAGCTGGTGGAGACGAGCCGCCTGTGGGCGCGTGGCGTGGCGGCCATCGAACCCGAATGGGTCGAGGAGGTCGGCGGGCACCTCATCAAGCGCTCCTACGCCGAGCCGCACTGGTCGAAGCGCGGGGGACAGTGCGTCGCCTACGAGACTGTCACGCTGCTCGGTGTGCCGATCGTCAGCCAGCGGCTCGTCTCCTACGGGTCGATCGATCCGGTCGTGGCCCGAGAGGTGTTCATCCAGTCGGCGCTGGTCGAGGGCGAATGGAGCCCTGACCACGAGTTCTGGCGGCACAACCAGGCGGTCCGGGCCGAGGCCGAAGACGTGGAGAACCGGACGCGGCGGCGCGGCCTGCTCGTCGATGACCTGGCCTTGGTGGCCTTCTACGACACGCGTGTCCCGGACGGCATCGTCTCGGCCGCCCACTTCGAACGGTGGTGGCGCGACCAGGCGCGCGTCGACCCGCACCTGCTGGATCTCACGTTGGACGACCTTCTGGAATCCACGGCGGTGGACGTCGAGGAGTTCCCGACGACCTGGACTTCTGGCCGGGTGGAATGGGAGGTCTCGTACACGTTCGAGCCGGGGGCGGACGACGACGGGGTGACGGTGGACATCCCGCTCGGCCAGCTCAACCAAGCGGACGCGGCGGACTTCACCTGGCAGGTCCCAGGCCTGCGCGAGCCACTGGCGGTGGAGCTGATCCGTGGTCTGCCCAAGAAGTGGCGCGCCCAACTCGTGCCCGCGCCCGCCACCGCGCGAGCGGCGCTGGCGTGGCTGCGTCAGCATCCGGTGGACCACGACGTGCCCTTCAGCACGGCCTTGGGGCAGGCGGTGCTGGCGCTCACCGGCGTCATGGTCCCCGAGGACGCATGGCGGCCCGACGCGGTGGCCGACCATCTGCGGATGCGCTTCCGGGTGCGGACGGCGACCGGCGACTGGGAGACCGGGCGCGAGCTGGACGAGTTGCGCCAGCGGCTGGCGCCACAGGTGAAACGTTCCCTCAACAAGGCCGCCGCGCACGTGACGCACGCGTCGGCCACCAGCTGGGCGTTCGGTGAGCTGCCGCATCGGGTGGGCGGTGAGATCGTGGGTTTCCCGGCGCTGGCCGACCGGGTGGACGGCGTGTCCGTCGAGGTGTTCGCCGACGAGGCGGCGGCCGCCCGGTCCCACCGGGCGGGGCTGCGCCGGCTCGTCGCGCTCACGACCGTCGATCCGACCCTGTGGGTGGTGTCGCGGCTGACGAACGCCGCGAAGCTGCCGCTGGCCACGTCCCCCTACGCGAGTGTGCCGGCGCTGCTCGCGGACGCCCGCCTCAAGGCGATCGGCGACCTCATGGACGAGCGTGGCGGATTGACCGACGTTCGTGGTGAGAGTGCGTTCGACACGCTCGCCAGCCAGGTGCGCACGGGGGCCGCTGAGCGCATGCGGGCCGTTGTGAACACCGCCGCCGACACGTTGGCCGCTCGGGGGAGCCTGCTTTCCCGGTGCGGCGAGGCTCCCGAGCGGACGAGGCGCGATCTGACGACCTGGCTGGACGGTCTGGTGTATCCCGGCTTCATCGCGGCGACGCCGGAGCCGTGGTACGAGCGGTTGCCGGTCTATCTGACGGCTGCCCTGCGGCGCATCGATCAGGCGCGTGACAACCCCGCCCGCGACGTTCAGCGGCTGGACCAGGTGCTCGACGTCGAAGATCGTTATGGCGCGCTGGCCGATCGTTGCCCTCCTGGCCCGTTGCCGGTCGAGGTGGCGGAGATCGGCTGGCTCATTGAGGAGTACCGGGTGAGCGTGTTCGCCCAGTCGCTACGGACGCTCGTGCCCGTGTCCGCGAAGCGGCTCGCCTCAGCCATGGACGCTGTGGAGCCGCGTTGACGCGGACCGCGACCAAAGCTTCACGACCGAAGGGAAGCCGTGTGCGACTGAGTCGAGTGGCGTGGGAACGGGCTTCCACGGTCGGGGCGATGGAAGCATCACGACGTGAGGCAGGGCCTGCGATGGAGTCGAAGGTTGCGAAAGTTCGCTTGCGTGGGTGAGGCGGCCAAAGCATGGCGACCGGCGGGAAGCTACAGTGGCATTGTGCTTGATCCATACTCGCTCTATAGCGTCGACCCCGATGTCCGGGACTCGCTTCGTGGCGAGCGCCCTGTGCTGCTGCACTTGTTGGACGGCTATATCGACGCTGGTTCGGTGACGCGCGACACGCGGTTGTTCCTGTTGGATCACTGTGAGCACGAGGTGCTCGCCGAGTTCGACGTGGACCAGTTGCATGATTATCGATCCCGTCGTCCGCAGTTCGTGTTCGACACGAACCATTGGTCTGACCTGGTCGACTACTCGTTGTCGGTGTACAAGCTGACGGACGCGAACGGGGTCCCCTTTTTGCTGCTTGGCGGCCCGGAGCCGGATTCTCAGTGGCACCGTGCGGCGGCGGCGGTGTTGGAGTTGTGTCAAGAGTTGGACGTGCGCATGTTGGTCACGACGTGGGGGGTTCCCATGGCGGTGCCGCACACGCGCCCGACGCTCGTGACGCAACACGCGACGGATCCGTCGATCGTCACCGGCAACCCGGTGTGGATCGACCGGGTGCAGTTGCCTGGCAGCTTTTCTCACATGCTCGAATACCTGGCGGGCAAGGAGGGCTTCTTGGCGCGCGGGTTTGTGGCGCATGTGCCGCACTACCTCGCGCAGACCGTCTTCCCGCAGGCCGTCCTCGAAGTGTTGCATCGGGTGCTCGACGCGACGGGGCTCGACGTCCCGCTCGTCGACATCGAGATGGCGACAGCCGAGAACCTGTTGACGATCGCGGGGGAGACGTCGTCCGACAGCGACTTCCCCGCGTTGGTGAAGGCGCTCGAAGAGCAGTATGACCGGTTGCGTGAATCGGGCGCGGCCTCCGTCCCCTCCGCCGAAGAGATCGGGGCTGCGGTCGAACAGTTCCTCGCCGAGCAAGATCCGCCGGAGCGGCCCCGCTGATGGTGGCGACGGGGAACGCCGCCATGTCATGGCTTGATCTCATGACGCTGCGGCCACAGGGCGAGTGTCAGTTCGTCGGACGTGGGGCTGACGACGACCAGCAGCGGGTTTTCGGCGGGCACGTCATGGCACAGTCGTTGGTGGCCGCCTACCACACGGTCGCTTCCGACCGGCTGGCCCATTCGCTGGCCGGGTATTTCTTGCGTCCGGGCCACGCGGGCGTTCCCATCCGATACACGGTGGAGAACACGCGCGACGGCGGCAGCTTCTCGTATCGTCGTGTCGTCGCCGACCAAGGCGGGCGTGAGATCTTCTCGATGCAGGCGTCGTTCCACCTGAACGAGCCGGGCTTGAACCACGCTGACGCCGCCCCAACCGACGTCCCGCCGCCGGAGGATTGTCCGCCGCTGGTGTCGGTGTTGGCGGGCCGTTCGGTGCGGACGCCGGAATCGTGGATGAAGGAGTTCGGCGTCGTCGACGTGCGCTTCGCCTCGGACACGAGTGTGCTCGTCGGCGAGCCGGTTCGGGACGCCGAGATGAAGGTCTGGCTCCGGTCGGCCGAAGCGTTGCCGGGCGACCCACGGCTGCATCAGGCCTTTTTGGCGTACGCCAGCGATCTCACGCTTCTGTCGGTCAGCACTGTGCCACATCCGGTGATCTTCGCCGGCCCCGGGATGCAGGTTGCCTCGATCAACCATTCGATGTGGTTCCATCGCCCGGCGCGGGCCGATGAATGGTTGCTGTACGCGGAGGTGTCGCCATCAGCGTCGGCTGGGCTGGGCTTCGGCTTCGGGCGGCTGTTTTCCGGCGGCCGGCTCGTGGCTTCGTGCGCGCAGGAGGGCTTGATCAGGATCACTGACCCGTCGGCCGTGGCGGCGGCACAAAAAAGCGTTCACTGATCTGTTGCGTCAACGCTCGTCGGCTGAGTGGCGAAGTAGTAAGTTACGGTTACGTAAGTGAAGTAACACACGATCATGTGGAGCGCGTCGCCGCTATCTGCCGGATCCGTCCCCGGTTATCGGCGGCGCTCCGGAGAGGACATTTGAATGACCGTTGACGCCACGATATTGAAAGCGTCGAAAGCGGCGAAAGTGATGTCTGCGGAGGAGGCGATCGGCCTCATTCCCGATGGTGCGACCGTGGCCGTGAGCGGATTCATCACAGCCTGCCTGCCAGATTTCCTGTCGGCCACCATCGAAAGCTCATTCGAGCAAAATCAGCATCCGCGTGACCTGACGTTGGTGTACACGGGCGGCATCGGCGACGGGGCCGGACGGGGCGCTGCGCATTTCGCCCACGCTGGATTGCTCAAGCGAGTGATCGGCGGACATTTCGGTTTCTCCCCCGACATGCAAAGGCTCATCAACGACGGTTCGATCGAGGCATACAACCTGCCCCAGGGAGTGACGGCCCAGATCATTCGTGACACAGCGGCCGGCCGGCCGGGCACCTTGTCCCGGGTGGGGTTGGGCACGTTCGTCGATCCGCGGCGGGGCGGCGGCAAGATGAACCAGCGCACGACGGACGAACTCGTGCGGCTCATGAGCCTGGCGGACAAGGAATGGCTCTTCTACTCTCCCATCCCCGTCACGGTCGCGGTGATCAGGGCGACGTACGCCGACTCCAAGGGCAACCTCAGCGTCGACCACCTTCCGGTCCACAGCTCAATCGAGAACATGGCACGGGCGGCCCACAACGCGGGCGGGCTTGTGATCGCGCAGGTGGACGCCGTCGTCGAGGACGGCACGCTCGACGCCCGGCTGGTGAAGATTCCCGGCTACATGGTGGACGCGATCGTCGTGCCGCCCGCTGACGAGCGGTTCATGACCGTGGTCGACGCGTACCAGCCGGCCTACTGCGGCGAGGTGCGCGTCCCCCTCGACAGCATCGACCCGCTGCCGCTCGACGTGCGCAAGGTGATCGCGCGGCGGGCGTACCTGGAGCTCGGTGTGAATGAGGTCGTCAACATCGGCTTCGGCATCCCCGAGGGAGTGGCGAAAGTCGCCGCCGAGGAAGGGACGGCGGACGAGCTGAACCTGACGCTCGAGTCGGGTGTCAACGGCGGTGTGGCCGAGAGCGATGTCCGGTTCGGCGTGAGCTGGAACCCCGATCTCATCCTCGACGAATGCGCCCAATTCGATTTCTATGGCGGTGGCGGTTTGGACGCGACGTTCATCGGCCTGGCGCAGATGGACCAACACGGCAACGTGAACGTCAGCCGCTTCGGCCCCAGGATCGCCGGCTGCGGCGGGGCGATCGACGTCACCCAGACCGCCAAGCGTGTGGTCTTCTGTGGCACCTTCACCGCCAAGGGGCTCAAGGCGGCCGTCGGTGACGGGCAGGTGACGATTCTCGCCGAGGGTGCCCAGCGCAAGCTGTTGGCCGACGTCGAGCAGATCACCTTCTCCGGCGAGTACGCGCACAAGGAGGGACAGCGCGTAACGTACATCACCGAACGAGCCGTGTTCGAGCTCACGTCCGATGGCTTGGTGCTCACCGAGATCGCACCCGGCATCGACCTACAGCGCGACATCATCGAGCAGATGGATTTCACGCCGCGGCTCTCACCGGATCTGCGCCGCATGGACGCCCGCATCTTCCGCGACGCGCCTATGCGCCAGCCAGACGAGGCGCCGTCAGCCTGCTGACAGCCTCACCGCACTTTGACCAAGGGCCGCTCAACGGGTTCGTGACGGTTTTGGTGGGCCCGGTCTGCCGAGCCGGGCCCACAGCGCGCACCTGCGGTTACAACCGGGCAACCAGCCAGGCGAGGAGGTCGGCGATGACGTCGTCTTTGTGGAATTCGTTGAAGATCTCATGCATCATGCCCGGGTAGATGACGAGTTTCTTGTCGGTTGAGCCGATCTCGCCGTACAGCTCGCGGGAGTCCTGGTTGGCGACCAAACCGTCGTCGCAGCCGTGCAGGATGAGGGCCGGATCGGTGAAGGCTGCAGCGTTCTGCTTGAGGTAGGCGATGCCGTCCGCCCAGGTGTTGATGAGTCCGACGGACATGACCTTCTTGACGAGCGGGTCCGCCGCGTAGGCTTCGCCGACCGATGGGTCGGAGCACACGCCGTCGCCGAGTTCGTTCGGCAGGTAGGTGAGCGGGGGAGCGTCGATGGGCAGCGTGCCGGCCAGAGGATTGTTGTAGCGGGTGAGCGCGCCGGACAAGACGATGCCGTCCGCCTCGCCCGCGTGCATGGTGGCAAACAGAGCGGTGGCGTAGCCGCCCATCGAGTGTCCGATGACGAAAGTCGGCAAGCCGGGCACGCGCTCCTTGGCTTGGAGGAAGGCCTGGTGGGTGTCGTCGACGATCTCGTGGAAGTCGGAGTAGAAGACCTCTTGGCCGCCGCTGCGGCCGTGGCCGCGGTGGTCGAAGCGGAATACCGCGATCTGCTGGGCGAGCAGGCGTGAGGCGAGATAGTCGTAGCGTCCTTGATGCTCGCACAGACCGTGGACGATCAGCGCGAGGGCGCGTGGCTTGGTGGGGACTTCCAGTTTGCCGAACAACTCGATTCCGTCGAGAGTGGGAAACGGGAACGTGCTTGATGACATCGTCGTCCTTCCATGAGAGGGTGCGTCCAGTTTAGAGGTCCGGCCGGTTACCGGGACGTGTATGTCGTCACGGTAACCGGCCGGTGATCGTCGTCCGAGCGGACTGGCTCTATGGAATCATCGGTGGAATGTACGGCATCGTGTGGCCGAACAGCATCAGGCACAACAAGATGACCGGCAGGTGGAAGATGAGCTGGATGAAGGTGTAGCCCACAATGTCGCGTGGCTTGAGGTTCACCACCCCCAGCAACGGCAACATCCAGAACGGGTTGATCAGGTTGGGCGCAGCCTCCGACGCGTTGTAAATCTGGACGGTCCAGCCCAGGCTGTAGTGAGTCTGGTTCGCGGCGTCCATCACGTAGGGCGCTTCGACCAGCCACTTGCCACCGCCTGACGGGACCAAGAAGCCCAAGATCATCGAGTAGACGCCGATGACCAGCGGGAAGATCCAGGCGTTGTGGCCGAGTGAGGTGAACATGGACGCGAGCAAGTGGGACACCGACGCCCCATCGCTGTTGGTCGCGTCGGTCATGACGGTCGCGATGCCGGCATAGAACGGGAACTGGATCAGCACGCCGCCCACGGCGGGAACGGCTTTGGCGACTGACGCGATGAAGCGGTAGGGACGCCAGTGCAGCAGCAAACCGAGGGTGAGGAACACCAGGTTGTAAGTGTTGAGGCCCGAGATGGCGATGATGAAGTTCTGCGACGCGAAGGTCTGGATCATCCAGCCGATGGCGAGGACACCGATGATGATGGTCAGGAGCGGATTGTGCTCCAGCCATTCACCAGGCCGGGACTTGCTCGCCGGCGGCGGTTCCGGATCGGTGGTGTCGATACCCAGGTCGGCGGCCGTCTTCGCGTTCTTGTCATTCGGCGCGGTGACGTGAGCGATCACGTTCGACATGACCAACAAGATGGCCGCCATCGTCAGCGACTGCCAGGAGAAGATCGTGTCGGTGAAGGGGATGACCCCGGTGACCTTCATCAGCGTGTCGGGGATCGATGCCGGGTTGGCCTGCAACTGGGCGGCCGACGAGCTGAGGCCGAGCGCCCACGTCGCGCCCAGGCCCAGGTAGCCGGCGGCTGAGGCGGCCTTGTAGTCCACCCGCAGATCGTCGCGATCGGCGAGGCGGCGCACCAGGATGCCGGAGAAGATGAGGCTCATGCCCCAGTTCAGCAGGCCGGTGAACATGGAGAGGAACGCGACCAGCGAGACCGCGCCTTTGCCCGTCTTAGGCACCCGCGCCAGGGCGTTGATCAGTCGTTTCACCGGCGGAGAGTCGGCCACGACGTAGCCGCCGATGGTGACCATCGCCATCTGCATGGTGAAGGTGATCATGCTCCAGAAGCCGTCGCCGAAGGATTTCGCGACGACCGGTGGCGGCGCGCCGATACAGATCGCCGCTATGGCCACGATGATCACCACAAGAAATGCGAAGATCAACGATGCCGGGAACCATCTTTCTGACCAATTGGACGTGCGAATGGCTAGCCGGGCCAAACCTCGCTCGTCACCCACGACTGGTTTTGCTATATCGGACATAGGATCCTTCCTTATGCTGTTATGGATAAATGAGTGCTTCAGTCGGTCCGGCTAAAGCGTGATTTCATGAAGATCGTGAGCGAGGAAAAGGGTGGCTTCGGTAGACTCCTTGATCTGGTCGATGGTGTATTCCGGGTTGTATTCGGTCATGACCAGGCCGGCCGGCGTCACTTTGATGACAGCCATCTCCGTCATGATGTCGGTGACGCAGGCGACGGCGGTCAGAGGCAGACGGCATTTTTTGAGAATCTTCTGTGCGCCGCGTGCGGTGTGTTCCATCGCGACGATGACTCGTTTGGCACCCACCACGAGATCCATGGCTCCGCCCATTCCTGGCACCTTCTTGCCCGGAATGATCCAGTTGGCCAAGTTGCCTTCGGCGTCCACTTCCAGCGCGCCCAGAACCGTGCAGTCGACGTGCCCGCCCCGGATGAGGCCGAAGCTGACCGTCGAATCGATGTAGGCGCCGCCCTCCACTACCGAGGCGGGCTGGCCGCCGGCATCCGTGACGTGGTAGGGGTCGGCGGTCTGTGGCGAGGGCTTGGGGCCGGCGCCGATGATACCGTTCTCCGACTGAAGGACAAGGTGGACGTCCTGGGGGAGAAACGACGGGATGAGCGTGGGGAGCCCGATTCCTAGATTGACGACGTCGCCGTCATGCAATTCCTTGGCGACTCGTTTGGCGATGTATTCCTTGGCGTTATCCATGTGTTCATGCCTCTTTCGCGCAGGCGACGTAGTCGACCAAAATGCCGGACGTGACGACGTCCTCGGGGGCGATGTCGCCGACTTTCACTAGATTTTCGGCCTCGGCGATCACCACGTCGGCGGCCGTCGCCATCACTTCGGAGAAGTTGCGGGTCGTGCCCTTGTACCAAATGTTGCCGGCCTCGTCGATCTTGTATCCGCTGATCAGCGCGAAATCGGCGTGCAGCGGCCGCTCAAGCAGATAATCGCGTCCGTCGATCGCAACCTTGGAATGGACGTGCTCGCCTTCTTCGACGATTGTGCCGACTCCGGTCGGGGTGAGGATTCCGCCCAAGCCGGAGCCGCCCGCCCGGATCATTTCTGCGAGGCTGCCCTGCGGGATGAGGACCAGGTCGAGGGTCCCGGCGTTCATCTGCTCGGCCACCTCGGGGTTGAGACCGACGTGGGTGGCGTACAGCTTGTTGATCTGGTGGTTGTGGATGAGCTTGGCGAGCCCGTAGTAGTCCTCGCCGCTCGGACCTTTGAGCGACGCCGCGTCGTTGGAGTACACGGTGAGGTTGTTCGTCCCCAGCCGGGCCAGCTCCGTGATGACGCCCAAGGCGTTGCCGCATCCCATGAACCCGCCGACCATGACGGACGCGCCGTCAGGAATCAGCGCCGCGGCTTCTGCGTATGTGACAAATTTTGGCATGTCGCTCACTCGCACTTCTCGAAAACGGTGGCGACGCCCATGCCGCCGCCGACACAGAGCGTGGCGAGCCCGTGGTGCGCCTCGGGCCGTTTGGCCATCTCGTGCAGCAGGGTGACGATGATCCTGGCCCCAGAGGCGCCGACCGGGTGGCCCAAGGCGATGGCGCCGCCGTTGACGTTGGTCTTCGCCCAGTCGAGACGCAGGTCGCTGCCGACGGCGAGCGCCTGGGCCGCGAAGGCCTCGTTCGCCTCCGCCAGGTCGATGTCAGCGATGTCGAGGCCAGCTTTGTCGAGTGCGTTCCGGGAGGCGCCGATCGGGCCGACGCCCATGATCTCGGGGTCGACGCCGGCCTGCCCCCAGCCGATTAGTTTCGCCATCGGCTTGAGGCCCAACTCATCGACAGCCTCGCCGCTCGCCACGACGATGGCGGCGGCCCCGTCGTTGATGCCGGAGGCGTTGCCGGCGGTCACCCGTCCGCCCGGCTTGAAAGCCGGACGCAACCTCGCCAGCGCCTCTGGCGACGTGGAACGAGGGAACTCGTCGGTGTCGAAGACGACGTCTTGTCGCTTGACCTTGACGGTGATAGGGACGATCTCGTCTTTGAAGCGGCCGGACTCGATCGCCGCGGCTGCCCTGGCCTGAGACGTCAACCCCAGTTTGTCCATCTGCTCCCGGGTGATGCCCCACATGTCAGCGACATTTTCGGCGGTGATCCCCATGTGATAGTTGTTGAACGTATCCAGCAAGCCGTCTCGCATCATTGAGTCGACCATCGGGAAATCGCCCATCCGGGCGCCCCAACGGGGGGCATCGGTGACGAAGGCCGCGCGGGACATGTTCTCCGTGCCGCCGACGACGAGGACCTTCGCGTCGCCAGCCAAGATCGCGCGAGCGGCTTCGACGACGGCCTTCATGCCCGAGCCGCACACCATGTTGAGGGTGGTGGCTGGCACGGTCACCGGAATGCCGGCGCCGATGGAGACCTGTCGGGCGATGTTTTGTCCCTGGCCGGCGGTCAGGACGCAGCCGAAGAAGACTTCGTCGACCTGGTCGGGTCGGACGCCGGCGCGTTCGAGCACGCTTTTGACGACGGCCACTCCCAGATCGACGGCTGGTGTGCCCTTGAGCGCGCCTCCGAAAGAGCCTATGGGCGTCCGGCAGGCGGCGGCGATGTAGATATCTGTCACTTTCGCTCCTGTTACTTGATGAGATCCGGTTGATGGATGACAGGCTTTTGTGTTGCTGAATGGCTTTTTATTTGTTTCAGTATCGATAGTGTGGGAATGGTGGATGAGGTGACGGTTGAAAGCGCCAAGGAAGCTGGCCGCTGGTAGGCAATACAAAATCCTGGGTGTGACTTTCGCGCTAAAGATGTCATCGTTGTCCATTTCGCCTATCGTGTTGGTCCCGGCGGCCGAGGAAAGTGCTGTCGATGCACATTCGCCTTCATATGGTTTTCGCCACAATGAATGGTGTGTGTCGTCCGTCGTTGCCGAGCGAGCGACAGCATGGTGGGGATAGGGCGGTGCCGCAACCGCAGAATTCGGTGTGTGGCGAGGCATGGTGGTCGACCATGGGAGCGGTGGAGCGAAGCTGGCGAGGCCAGCTATGGTGTGTGCACCCGAAGGAGGGACCTGAACGGACGTGCGTGATGGGTGGGCAACTTGAAACGGCGGTTCGGAGGCTTGCCGAAGAACTGCCGGAGCTGTCGATCGAGGTGGCGGACCTTGTCCATCGGGAGCAATTGAGTTATCGCAGCGTCAGTGACGAAGCTCTCGGGAAGGCCGTCAAGCGCAACATGAGTATGGCGATGCGGGTGTTGCGCCCCGGCACCGATCCCTCGCTCGCTCGCGACGACCTTGAGCAGGCTGCTGAGACGGCGCGCGAACGCT
>QMCE01002814.1_pt1 | contig 24507 bp, 19 predicted proteins | sample 1821851 | NCBI WGS metagenome assembly QMCE01 (sample SAMN09453174, study PRJNA476694) | Termite gut metagenome, whole genome shotgun sequencing project. | isolation source: worker | host: Odontotermes sp. | place: South Africa:Pretoria | collected 2016-01-28 | reverse complement strand
TTACGGAATAGACCTTCTCTCAGCATAGTACCGATGATATTGAGGCAAACGCAATGGATAATTTTAATCAGTTGTAATTTAACGTGAGTTCGATATAATCTTTTATACGCTTAAGTATGTCTTCAAAATTAATTTATATTATATGCAATCAGCAGGTCATAAAAAAATATAGAGATCTTTTTTAATGCCGTCAGGCATTTGAGTTCGGTAGAAAATAAATGCCCCTGCCGCACAGCGTGCCGTCAGGTACGCAACATCGCCTGTTAAGGTTGCAAACCTACGGCTTGCGATTTCATGTGGCATCGGTTTGCTACCGAGCTTGAATCCCTAACGGGATTTTTTACAGCGTTAAACGCTCTTTGGTTTCATCTTCAATCTTCCTTATTCTCAATAGTATAAAATAATTATGATGACGTACTTACCTGCCATATTACCCCTAAATGTTAAAGCCAATGAATATTATAAACACAAAGGCACAAAGAGCACGAAGTTGTGTTTATTTTTGTGTACTTCGTGACTTTGTGTTTATAAAATATTGCCTTTGATATGAGGGGCAATATGACTGATAAGCGTTTTTTCTTATATCGAACTCACGTTAATTTAATCAAATAAACAATTTAACTCCAACTCTTTTTGTGCAATTTCGGCATATTTATTTTGGCTTAATCCAAAGGTAGTGAACATCACTAAATGAACGGCATTGCGGGCATGTGTTTCGGCTTTGAATGCGGCAATTTTATTGCGCAGATTTTCTTCGTAATCTTTGGTAATAGTAAATTTTTCTTTACAATATTTGATTTCTAATATATTGATTATTCCGTCTTTACGATTGATAACGAGGTCGATTTGTGCAGATTTTGGGAAAGTTTCGCTACGCCACGCCGATGCGGACGACTGAATACCGGCAATGCCTAAGGCTTTCTTTATTTCCTGCGAATGTTGCAAAGTCAGCATCTCAAACGCTAATCCTGCCCAAGTATTGTGCAGAGGCGTATCTATTGAATTCGACCAAAAATGCGAATCGTTGTATTCATTTTTCCGAATGAATTTAAAATAAAACAATGTGTATGAATCCATTAACTGATAAAGTGTATCGCGCGTTTTTTTGCCGAATGAATGATATTTACGAATAAAATCGCAATATTCAAGGTCTTGCAGCACTTTTGTTAAACCACCCCCACTTTTAATTTTCGTTTGTTTCGATATTTCTTCCCGTGTAAGCCCTTTCCCTTTTTTGCTCAGTGCCTCAACAATTTTCACATAGTCGTCAGAATTACGGAACAAGGCAGCATAAAGATTTTTAAACTCATTGTTTAGTTTTGGGTTTTCTGCAAAAAACAGGTTATCAATATTTTGTGCAACACTTTGTCCTCGCTCCATTTTACTCAAATAAAACGGAATACCACCCATTGCCATATAAATTTGCAATTTGATAGCGACTGAAAGCCAATTTTCGCCACTTGAAATATTGTTCGCATTCAGCAAGTGTAAAAGGTTTCAGGTTGATTGTGTGCGTGAGGCGATTGTGTAATCCACCGTGATTATTTATTAAATTATTGATAATCCACGAAGTAGCCGAGCCGCAAACCACAAGCACAACATCTTTTCGCGCCGATGCCCAGCCATTCCAAAAATGCTCCAAAGCAGTGAGAAATCCGGAGCGTGGCGTGTCCATCCAAGGCATTTCGTCAAAGAAAATTACTTTGCGTTTTTGCTTGTTTTTTTCCAAATAATCAGCAAGTTGAGCAAATGCTTCTAACCAACTACGAGGCGTTTTTAATTCCTCATTGCTTATTTTTTTTAGCGTCAAACTGAAATTCAGCAGTTGTTCTTTGATGTTTGCATTTGCCAAACCCGAAATTTCAAATGAAAATTGCCCGGAAAAGGTTTCACGCACAAGGTAGGTTTTCCCAACTCTTCGTCTGCCATAAATCGCTATAAATTCCGATTGATTTGACGAAAGAATATCGTTGAGTAAGGATTTTTCAGCCTTTCTGCCAATAATTTCATTCTGCTTCATAACGCTAAAATTTAGTTTATAACTCGCCACAAATATATAAAAATCAATAGATATGGCAAAATATAACGCTATAATTAGCCATATCCATGCAGAAAATAACACTTATGGCTAAATAAGTAGTAAAAAGAATTTAATGTCGTATAAAAATCCCGTTAGGGATTCAAGCTCGGTAGAAAAGAAAGGAGAAATAGTAAACACAAAGTCACGAAGTACACAAAAATAAACACAACTTCGTGCTCTTTGTGCCTTTGTGTTTATAATATTCTTGGCTTTAACATTAGGGATAATATGGCTGATAAGCGTTAACAAGAATTACAATTTCTCACCTTGCTACATTATGACATACTTTTTATTTCACCTCCGACCTTTATATCGACCTTAAACTTTTACGTTACTGAATTTAAACCTTGATTTCCGGCTTCCGGAATCTTTTGACTATCTTTGCCGGGTTCAAACATAAGAATGAATGAAAGAGATTTCCAGTTTTCTAATCGCTGCGCCTCATTCCGGTTCGGGAAAGACAACCGTTACTTTAGGGTTGCTGAAAGCCCTGAAAAACAGGGGACTGAAAGTGCAGCCTTTTAAATGCGGTCCAGACTATATAGATACGAAACATCATAATATGGCTTCAGGAAGTAATTCCGTTAATTTGGATTTGTTTCTGTCATCCGGCAAACACGTCGAAAACCTTTATGCCAAATACGCATCGCAAAGTGATGTTTCTATTACTGAGGGCGTAATGGGTTTGTTCGACGGCTATGACAAAATGAAGGGAAGCAGCGCGGAAATAGCGAAATTACTGGCGCTTCCTGTTGTTTTGGTTGTAAACGCAAAATCTATGGCTTACTCGGCAGCTCCGCTTTTATACGGATTCAAAAACTTTGATAAAGGGGTTAATATTGCAGGAGTCATATTTAATTTTGTCGGCTCGGAAAGCCATTATGATTTCTTGAAACAGGCGTGCAGGGAGATTGATTCACTCTTTTGGCTATTTACCTAAGGATGCCGGAATTGAAATACCTTCGCGTCATTTGGGCTTGAGCATAGGAAAGGAACACCTGTTCGATGAATTTGCAGGCAAAGCTGCTTCATTAATAGAAAAGCACATTAATTTGGACGAATTATTAACCTTTACCCGAACTCATATTAGCACGCCTGTTTTGCAAGAATTCCAGCCCGTCAGACGAAGCCTTCAATTTCACGTACCACGAAAACATCGAGTATTTGAAAAGACTGGGCAATGTTACCTTTTTTAGCCCGTTGGAAGATAAATGCTTGCCTGAAGCCGATTTTGCTTATTTCCCCGGCGGATATCCCGAACTATTTTTAGAGCAGCTCAGCCGCAACAGCGAAATGCACAAAAGCATCCGGAATTATGTTGATGGAGGCGGTAAGCTGCTCGCGGAATGCGGCGGTATGATGTACCTCTCTTCTTCAATTACGGATAGGGAAGGGGGCGAATATTCAATGGTTGGGATATTCGCGCAAAAAGCTTCGATGAAAGATATGAAGCTAAAGTTAGGATACCGCAGCTTTAATTACAACGGACTTGCCATAAAAGGGCACGAGTTTCATTACTCGCATTGCGAAAGCGGCTTGAATAGTATAACTCAGCAATATAATGCCGGAAATATACCTGTTAATACCAAGCTGTTGCGCTATAAAAATGCAATAGCCGGATATACACATATTTATTGGGCGGAGATAGGGGAGATGTTCGATTTATTTGATTGACGAATATGAAAACTGGTGAAAAAGGAAAGGCATTTTTAAAATCGGTCGTATATCGAAATATCATAAGTACCTCTGCAAAATTAGTTTATACTATTGATTTCTGAATTTTCCACAAAGACACAAAGAACACTAAGTTTTTTGTGGGCTTTGTGTCTTTGTGGGAAACATCTATCTTTTTTCTAAATATAAACTAATTAAGAAGACATATTTAAATAAATAATGAAGTATTCGTTTCCGGTATCATTGCAGCTTTCCGGGTTCCCGGATTATCTCGCTTTCCGATTTTTCGTGTAATTCACTATACATATTTTTTTGATAATAAATATAGATATTTCTTGTGCTGCAAGTTTGCGGACTTGCGGTACTTTTTGTTTTTGATATGTGTTTTATTGAACTATTTCCCGGAGAGGTCTATTATTAAAATGATGAATGAAACATTAATGCTGCACTGGTGGTATTCCTTACATCAAATTTTTGCTCAATATGTTGACGATGCGTACGTACAGTATGTGTACTTATGTGTAACTCCTGTGCTATTTCAACAAGATTGAAACCTCTCATTAACAATGTTAAAACTTCTTTTTCGCGTTTGCTCAGTTGTTCGATTGTGTGCGTTACGATTTGTTTTGTAATAAAATCATACGTGTAATATTCTAAACGATTGTTGAGCGTAAAAATAACATTGCCGCTTGATTTACGCGATGAAAAGCTTACGGTACACACTGCCAGCCACATCGCATTATTTTTAGTTAAAAATGTTGGCACAAGTTTGTGGTTTATCAAAGTTCTTGTTCCGTTTTTGTGATGGAGGTAAAAATCGTAAGAAAAACACACATTGGGAACTTCGGTAGGAGGAATTTTTTCAAACAAGCTCCAGCCAAATTTGTTTATTTCCAAAACCATGTGTAAATCTTCGGGCGAAAGTACTTTTTCGTAAAACAAATAGCCCATTTCTTTTACTTCTTCAGGCGTGTAGCCGCACAGAAATAAGGGGTGCGATGAAACGCAGAAAAAGTTTTGTTTTGAATAATCTATAATATATACGCTTTGATTGCATATACGTGATAAACTTTCGCATGTTGCCGGTAAGGCTTTAAATTGTTTGTATTCTTCTTCCGGAACGATTTCACGATAAATTGGTTCAAAAAACTGTTCTTTAATGGTTTGGTCTTTCTTCATATCAGTTCGAATCTAATTTTACAACACAAAGATATGGCTTGTGTCTAATTTTACAATATGTCAAGTATAAAATACGATATTTGCAGTATTTCTGTCTGAAAAAATGAGTATGTTTTTGCGAAAAATTAAGAAACTGTTTGAATTAAATTTTAATGATTATCCGCGATAATACCTAATACGAATGTCAAGAGCACACCCAAGTCCGTAGGACTTACATTTGGATAACCCCTTACAAGCGAAGCTCAATACCCCGAGCTACGCTTCGCTTGCGCGGGGTTATCCAAATGTAAGTCCTCCGGACTTGGGAGCTACGTCTTAGGTGTCATCACGGATAATCATTTAAATTTTTCTGTGCTTGCTAAAACAATGGATGCATTGGTGTTCTGAGTTTTTCTTTTGTAATCTTTTGAACATCTTCTGTTATATTGAGTGTCCAAGAAATAGTTCTCCCTGCAATCCATCGTTTTTCGTGTATTTCCATTTTCCCTTTTTGCGCAGTGGACACTTTGGGAATTTCGATTGCGATGTTATTTCGGAAAATCAGAAAATTTCTTTGCGAAATTTGCGGCTTCACGTTAAAATAGATGAATGCGCTTGCGCTTTTTGGGTTAAACGCAAAGTCGCAAAGTTCGCGAAGATGCAAAGTTTTTTAGCATTAATTATTTTCTGGAGAATTCTAATGTTTACTCCCTTTGATGAATTATCCTCCGTCAATACCAGCCAACATTTTCCGGAGAGGTCTGGACTATATTGTTTGATTTGCATTCAACAAAGACAGTTCCCTCAAAAGCCCGCCATTAGCTCCTTTAGTCGCTGACCGCAGGTTCCGCGTCAAGCGCGGAACCCCCTAAAAACGATACTTATTATTATGGGATTGTGGGTCAAGCCCGCAATCACGAAGCGTATTTTTCGATTTTTGAAGACAGCCCCATTTTTTATTGGATTATTTTCCGGAGAGGTCTATTATTAAAATAATGAATGAAACATTAATGCCGCACTGGTAGTATTCCTTACATCAAATTTTTGCTCAATATGTTGACGATGAGTACGTACAGTATGTGTACTTATGTGTAACTCCTGTGCTATTTCAACAAGACTGAAACCTCTCATTAACAATGTTAAAACCTCTTTTTCCCGTTTACTCAGTTGTTCGGTGGTGTGCGTCTTCATTTGTTTTGTAATAAAATTATACGTATAATATTCTAAACGATTGTTGAGTGTAAAAACAACATTGCCGCTTGATTTACGCGATGAAAAACTTACGGTACACACTGCCAGCCACATCGCATTATTTTTAGTTAAAAATGTTGGCACAAGTTTGTGATTTATCAACGTTTTTGTTCCATTTTTGTGATGGAGGTAAAAATCGTAAGAAAAACACGCATTGGGAACTTCGGCAGGAGGATATTTTTCAAACAATTCCCAGCCAAATTTGTTTATCTCCAAAACCATGTGTAAATCTTCGGGCGAAAGCACTTTTTCGTAAAACAAATAGCCCATTTCTTTTACTTCTTCAGGCGTGTAGCCGCATAAAAATAAGGGGTGTGACGAAACACAGAAAAAGTTTTGTTTTGAATAATCTACAATATACACGCTTTGGTTGCATATACGCGATAAACTTTCGCACATTGCCGGCAAAGCTTCAAAGCGCTTGTATTCTTCTTCCGGAACGATTTCACGATAAATTGGCTCAAAAAACTGTTCTTTAATGGTTTGGTTTTTCTTCATATCAGTTCGCATCTAATTTTAACAACACAAAGATATAGCTTGTGTCGAATTTTACAATATATTAGTTATAAAATACGATATTTGCAGTATTTCTGTCTGAAAAAATGAGTATGTTTTTATGAAAAATTAAGAAACTGTTTGGATTAAATTTTCCTGTGTTTGCTAAAACAATGGATGCGTTGGTGTTATGAGTTTTTCTTTCGTAATCTTTTGAACACTTTCTGTTATATCGAGTGTCCAAGAAATAGTTCTCCCTACAATCCATCGTTTGTCGTGTATTTCCATTTTCCCTTTTTGCGCAGTGGGCTTTTTGAAAATTTCGATTGCGATGTTATTCCGGAAAATCAGAAAATTTCTTTGCGTCTTCGCGTTAAAATAAATGAATGCGTTTGCGTTTTTGGGTTAAACGCAAAGTTGCAAAGTTCGCGAAGACGCAAAGTTTTTTAGCATTAATTATTTTCCAGAGAGGTTTATTATTAAAATAATGAATGAAACATTAATGCCGCACTGGTGGTATTCCTTACATCAAATTTTTGCTCAATATGTTGACGATGGGTACGTACGGTGTGTGTACTTATATGTAATTCCTGTGCTATTTCAACAAGACTGAAACCTCTCATTAACAATGTTAGAACCTCTTTTTCGCGTTTACTCAGTTGTTCGGTGGTGTGCGTTACGATTTGTTTTGTAATAAAGTTATACGAATAATATTCTAAGCGATTGTTGAGTGTAAAAACAACATTACCGCTTGATTTACGCGACGAAAAACTTACGGTACACACTGCCATCCACATCGCATTGTTCTTAGTTAAAAATGTTGGTACAAGTTTGTGGTTTATCAAAGTTTTCGTTCCGTTTTTGTGATGGAGGTAAAAATCGTAAGAAAAACACGCATTGGTAACTTCGGAAGGGTGAATTTTGTCAGACAATCCCCAGCCAAATTTGTTTATTTCCAGAACCATGTGTAAATCTTCGGGCGAAAGTACTTTTTCGTAAAACAAATAGCCCATTTCTTTTACTTCTTCAGGCGTGTAGCCGCACAAAAATAAGGGGTGCGACGAAACACAGAAAAAGTTTTGTTTTGAATAATCTATAATATATACGCTTTGATTGCATATACGTGATAAACTTTCGCATGTTGCCGGCAAAGCTTTAAATTGTTTGTATTCTTCTTCCGGAACGATTTCGCGATAAATTGGCTCAAAAAACTGTTCTTTAACGGTTTGGTTTTTCTTCATTTCAGTTCGAATCTAATTTTACAACGCAAAGATATAGCTTGTATCGAATTTTGCAATATGTCAGGTGTAAAATACGATATTTGCAGTATTGCCGTCTAAAAAAAATGAGTATATTTTTGTAGAAATTAAAATCATAACATTATAACAGACTCTACTTCCGGAAATTTGAAAAAAGGGAAATTACCAACCACCACTTCCTTTCTAATTTTTCTAACAGAAAAAAGGTACGAAAATTGGAGTTATTGAATAAATATATCAATTTATGAATAGTAAACTTATTTCAATAAATAACACGCTTATTTCTTCTATTGATCAAAATACATCATTAGATTTTGCAACCGGAAAAATGGGATTGTGTATTTATTTTTACATCTTGTCGGACTATAAAAAGAATCAATACCAAAAGATTGCCGGAAAATTACTGGATGATGTTTTCAATTCGGTTGACAGCATTAATTCAATTGATTTAAAATATGGTTTACCCGGAATCGGATTAGGAATAAGATATTTAATAGATAAAAAATACGTAAATGGTAATGTTAATCAAGTGCTGAAAGATATTGACGACAAAGTTTTTAAATCATTATGCAATACAACGCTGGTAGATTCATACGATCCATTATTTCTTATTTATCAACTGTATTACATATCTGTTCGCCTTGAAGATCAAAAGCCGGGCAGTGAATCCGGATATCTGTTTCAAGAATTGGCTATTCAAACGATCAATCAACTATATGCTAAAATCGACATCCAATTTTTCAAAGAACCAATGATTTATATGTTTGAGAATACCTTACCTTTATTTCTAATTGTTTTAAGCAAAATTTATCCCTTGATTCCCTATAAAGATAAAATCAAAAAGATTTTAGATGAGTATTCTTATGAGGTCTTGTCTATTTATCCGAAACTGCATGTAAACAGACTGTATTTGTGGTATGGAATGAGCCGGATAGCCGGTTTTTATAATAACGAAGCATGGATTAAGCATACGGATTTACTCAAAAAAGATATTGATTTAAAAAACATCATCAATCATGAACTGAAAAACAGAAATGTTTTTTTTGCCAACGGTTTGGGCAGTGTGCTATTTTTTATCAATGAATATAGCCGGCAGACGGGAATAAATGAATTGGAAAATCATAAAAAGGATATTATGCAAAAAATAGAATCTTCCGATGTGTGGGAGTTGGCGATAAACGATTCTGCTTATTTAATTAAAAACTGGGGCTTGCATAATGGTATTTGCGGTGCACTGTTAGCTTTCAAACATTTTAACCTGATACAACTATGAAATATAACTTAAAAGATTTTACCTTTTTGATATTGATCCGGTTGGATTCCATTCAGCGCTTAGAAAATTTATTGACAATCACCAATACGCTCTGTCAATATTTCGATACCCGGATAATGGTGCTTGAAGCAGCTCCTTATTGTAATGGCATGCTGAAATCGTTGTTGAATAAGAAAATCAACTACCGGTTCATCGAAGATAAAGATCCTATCTTTTATAAAACAAAATACATCAACTTGTTATTACAAGAGGTTGAAACGCCTTTTCTAAGTATATGGGATGCGGATGTTGTTATTGACAAACAGCGTGTAATTGAAGCAACCTCTGCGTTGCAAAACAATACGGCAGACGTTGCACTTCCATATAACGGAACTTGCATGGATGTGCCTGAAATCCTTCGCAATTTATACCTGAAAAATAAAAACATTAAGTGCCTGCAAAGAAATGAAAACAAAATGAATTTTTTACATGGCAGAGATTTGGTAGGAGGCGCCGTGTTTATCCGGAAAGATAAATTTATTGAAGCCGGTATGGATAATGAAACACATTATGGTTGGGGAAATGATGATTTCGACCGGTATGAGCGATTTAAGACATTAGGTTATAAAATACTCAAAACCGGCAATCCGCTCTATCATCTGTATCACCCAAGAGGTACAAACAGTGGTTTTGGAGGGTTGTTTCTTGGAGTAATATCCGCAATGGAATTAACTACGACCATGAACAGTTCAGCACAGGAAATTCAACACAAAATAAAAAACAATTGATGCCATGGAAAATAACATAAAACAAAAATTAGAACAGATCGCAGAAGTAATATATAACGACGTACTCTCTAATCGCGATAAATTGATGGGAGTATATACAGGAAATTTTGGGACTTTGCTGTTTTTGTATGAATATGGCAGGTATTCAAAACAAGACCGGTTCACTTCATTAGCTGAAGACTTTGCCGATCAACTATTAAGTCAATTGGGCAAAGGAACCGGTACTCACACTTTTTGTAATGGGTTGGCCGGCATCTTATATTTACTTGAATATTTAAAAGAGAATCAGTTCGTTGAATTAGATCTGAGCGATTCACAAACGATATTGGATAATTACTTGATTCGTGAAACGAATAAAGATATACAGGACTCGCATTATGATTTTATGCATGGGGCGTTGGGAAGCGGTCTTTACTTTTTGAAAGCGAAAACAAATCCGGAGTTTTTAAAGAGCTTGGTAGATTTTTTAGATCAAACAGCCGAAAAAGATACAGTCAATCATATCTGCAAATGGAAGTCCATTTTAAGCCTTTCGTCGGGTGAAACCGGCTACAATATATCCTTATCGCATGGAATATCTGCTATTGTAAATTTTCTTGCCCGTTATTTATCGGTTAACCCAAATGATAAGAAAGCGCGGGAACTAATTGAAGGTGCCGGGAACTATATCCTTTCGCAAAGAATTGATTTCCGGACGTATGGTTCGCATTTTCCGTCATTCTCCATCGATTCGTCAAAACCGGAGGAACAGTTAATGAGCCGGATGGCGTGGTGCTATGGCGATTTGGGAATTGCCGTTTCGTTGTGGCAAGCCGGAAAAACAGTGAATAATGAAGAATGGAAAACCATCGCTTTAACTGTTTTAAGCGATTCCACCCTGCGGCGTACTTCTCCTGAAACTATGGTATTTGATGCCTGCATTTGCCATGGAAGCGCCGGTATTGCCATGATATATAATCGAATGTATATAAATACAGGATTAAAAGTTTTTTTAGATACAGCAAATTATTGGATGGAGCAAACATTAAGTTATTCCTGGTTTGAAGATGGATTGGCAGGATATAAATCGTATGAATCGGGAGAATGGATAAATAAGGACTCATTATTGGAGGGTATAACCGGAATTGGACTTATAATGATCTCCTGGTTATCAAAGGACAAACAAGCTTGGGATGAACTATTATTATTATCATAAAACAAGAGGATTCCGAAAATCTTTATAACAGAGTAGGAAAATTTTAAATTACTTTAAATATGAAAACAATTAAAAAGTTAACGTTAAAAAAAGAGACTGTTGCAAGTCTTGAAAGTAATGAAATGAACAGTTTGAGAGGAGGTACTGGTACTTCTGGTGCTGTTAACACTATGGGCTGTAATTTTCCTACTAGTAACTGTGCTGTAACCTATGATACCATTAATGGGTACTTTATTAATAACACTGGTTGCGCATCTGTTAATTGTCATCAGCCTCCATCTCAAAAGTTTGATAAGTACGGTCGGAAAATTTGCTAATTAGAGTTTTAAAGGTGTTCAAAGAAAGCCTCCTTAATCAAAAAATTGTAATAACATGTTCATAACACAATAGCTTCAGTATTAAACAGGTAAGTTGGAAATGAACTGTTATTATTATCATAAAACAAGAGGATTCCGAAAATCTTTATAACAGAGTAGGAAAATTTTAAATTATTTTAAATATGAAAACAATTAAAAAGTTAACGCTGAAAAAGGAGACTGTTGCAAGTCTTGAGAGTAATGAAATGAACAGTTTGAGAGGAGGTGCGACTACAGATCCTGCTAGTCTTGAGTACAACTGTTGGTCTAAAGCCCCTACTGCTTGTCCTACTCCGTCAAAAAATGTTCATGGATACCTAGTCGGTGATAGTTGTTATTGTCCTCAACCTCAGTCTCAAAAGTATGATAAGTACGGTCGGAAAATTTGCTAATTAGAATTTTAAGGGTGTTCAAAAAAAGAACACCCTTAATCAAAAAATTGTAATAACATGTTCATAACACAACTGTTTCGGCATTGACGTTAGGTTTATTGATACAGATAAATAAATATGAAATACCTTCCATTTCCCGATTTTGTACTTCGTACCCCCTTGTTGCCGTTTAATTCTTTGAATGCAAACTCGCTTTCCGGTTTATCAAACCCAATCATCAAGGAAGCTATTTTTTTAGCTTCTCCGGTTTTGTTCTCCGAATTTAACAAAAGAGAAACGGTTAATATAAAGGAACGGGATCGCATAGAAAATGCCTTAGAACGTTATCTTAGCCGGATGACTACCCGGTGTACGCCGTTTGGTTTATTTGCCGGATGCACATTGGGAAAAACAGCCGGTAATCAAACCGGTTTCATTATCAATGATGCCATCAATCGTAAAACCCGGCTGGATATGTATTTTTTATACACGCTATATGATTTTCTGATAAAAATACCCGAAATCAAATATAAAATCAATTACTATCCCAATAACAGCCTTTACCGGATTGGAAAAAAATACCGGTATGTTGAGTATCAATCCACCGAAGCTGGGCGTAATTATAAGATTACCACTGTTGAACGTTCGTCTTATTTGGATAAAATACTGCGATTGGCATCCAACGGATCTACGCTCCAATCGTTGGTTTCCGGTTTGAACACCGACGAAATCCCGGAAGAAGATATTTGCTCGTTTATGGATGAATTGATTGATTCTCAAATTTTAGTCGGCGAATTATGCCAATCCGTAATCGGCGATGATTTCTTAACGCGGGTAATTGATCTGCTCGAAGCCGTTGAATGTAGCGATGGCCTGTTGGTTTTTCTAAAAGAAATCAAATACACATTAGAACAAATTGATACCGGTAATGGCGGACAGGAGCTTTATGAAAAAATAATCGAAACCATCAAAAAAACAAAAGCTCCATTCAAAGAAGCCTATCTTTTTCAGACAGATATGTTTAAAGAAGCGATTGATGTCTCTTTAGGAGACGATATTCTGAATGAGCTGCAAAAAGCCATGGAGTTTTTAAACAAAATAAATCCGGTTTGGAACAATGAATCAATTAATCAATTTCAAAAAAGATTTTATGAACGCTATGAGGATGGTGAAGTATCGCTATTGGAAGCGTTAGACCCCGAACTGGGTATCGGTTATCCTGCTCAATATGGAGGCAATGATGTTTCACCCCTGGTTGATGATTTGTTTTTACCTCAAAGACAGGAGCAACAGAGCAGTGAACAGATTAGTTACTTTCAGTCGCTTCTATTCAAAAAAGCGGCAGAATGTGTTGCGAATAAGCAAAAAGAAATCGTTTTGACTGATGATGATGTTGAAAATTTCTCTCCCAATTGGACTGACCTTCCACCAACTATGTCTACCATGTTTGAGGTTATCCGTTCCAAACCGGATGATACACTGATTCGGTTAAATTATTTCGGAGGCAGTTGTGGTGCTAACTTAATAGGCAGGTTTGCCTACGCAGATGAAAATTTGAACCGGTTGGTCAAAGACATTACTCAAAAAGAACAGGAATTGTTACCCGATGTGATTTTGGCGGAAATCGTTTATTTGCCGGAAACCCGGAATGGCAATATCCTGTATCGCCCGCATATCAGAGATTATGAAATTCCTTATATGGCTTATTCCGATCTTCCTTCAAGGCAGACAATAAATATATCCGACTTAATGCTCTCTATACAAAAAGGAAAATTGGTTATCCGTTCAAAGAAACTCAATAAAGAAATCGTTCCCCGTTTGACGACTGCCCATAATTACTCATTAAGCTCAATGCCAGTGTACCGTTTTCTTTGTGATATGCAGCATCCGTTAGGCAGGGGTAGTATAAGTTTTTATTGGGGAAATTTACTGCAAAGGGAATTTTCTTTTCTACCTCGCCTCAGATACTCAAACACTATTCTATCTCCTGCCTCGTGGAATATAAAAGTCAAGGAAATAGAAAAGTATTTTAAAATAACCGGCGATGAAGAATTGATTACCGCAACTACCCAATTCAGGAATGACCGCCGGATTCCACGTTATGTATTATTGCCGGATGGGGATAATGAATTATTCGTTGACTGGGAAAATGTGAAAAGCATTCGTTCTCTTTTCAGTGTAATTCATAAAAGGCAAGCCGTTATGTTTAATGAATTTTTGTTTGAACCGGAAAATGCAGTTGCCAAAAGTAATTCCGGCATTTACAGGAATGAATGTTTAGTTGCTTTTTATAAAAATAAGGAATAATGAAACTTATACAAAAAACATTTATACCCGGTAGTCTCTGGTTCTATCTGAAAATCTATGCCGGAAATAAAACGATGGACGAATTGTTGGTTCATCAGATCAATTCCGTCATAAGAAAATTAAAAAAACAAGACATAATAGATAAATGGTTTTTTATTCGCTATTCCGATCCCGATACACACCTGCGGGTTCGTATTCTGATGAAAGACCAAACTCATTTTGGAGAAATTATCCATAGTTTTTATACTCATTTAACCGAAAGCGTTAGGTACGGATTGATTTGGAAAATTCAATTAGATACATACAACCGGGAATTAGAACGCTATGGAAATGAGTTGATTGAACAGGCCGAATCTATTTTTTCTGTCGACAGTGACTGTATGTTGTCCATTATGCGTTCTTTGCATCGCACTCAAAATTGAAGATTATCGATGGATGATTGCCCTGAGACTGATTGATGATTTTTTAACCGGTTTTTCATTCGGAATTGAGGCTAAACAAAAATTGATAGATTCTATAAGCAACTCTTTCAAAATGGAATTTGGCTTCAACGAATTTAATGCTAAGCAATTTAATGTTAAATTCAGGGATAAAAAAAAGATTATTGAAGGTGTTTTAAGTCATACGATCGAAGATGCCGATTTTAAATTGTTGGAAACGCCTGTCAAACAACGATCACAAAGGTTGAAACCAATAATCAAGCAGCTGCAAAGCGAGTTGAAAAAACAAAAAGACAATACATTGCTTAACTCTTTACTGGCAAGTTATATTCACATGACAATCAATCGTCTTTTCCGCTCAAAAAATCGCGTGCATGAATTGGTTATTTACGATTTCATGCGCAGATATTATGTTAGTGAAATAGCTAAAGTAAAAAATAAAGAATGACTAATTTTTATAAAAATGAACGAAAAACTGAATAAAATCGTAGCTGATTTGGAGAAATCAACTAATTTAGCCTCTTTAGAATTGGGTCTCTATGATGGAGGACTGATGGGGTTATCTCTTTTCTTTTTCTATTATTCGCGTTTTGCTTCCAATGAAAAATATGAAAATCTCGCATACGAGATATTGGAAATTGCGTTGAATAAAATTAATGCAGATACTATAAATACGATTCATCCCCGTTATCTTGTCCAAGTAGGAAATTGTATTGATTTTTTATCAAAAGAACAATTTATAGAGATAGAACCTGATTTTTTTGAAGATATAGAAAATATGATTTATGACTATATGCAGTATATTATAGAAAATGAGGCATTGAATTTCAGTTTTCATGAAGGTCTTATTGGGCAGTGTAATTATTTTATACTTCACAGGGGAAGTAAAACCGAAGAGGTCATAAAAATTACACTTGATCAAATTTGCTCCGCATTTGCCATACCCGGTTTTCCAAAACACTCTGTAGAAACAGTTTTTTTAATGCCTTCTGAGACTTTACAAGATGTCAAATTCTTTCTTCGTAAAGTAGAACGGTTAAAAATATATGAAGAACAAATCAGTTTGTTAAAATCACATATTGACGATTTTGAAAAAAAACACACTATTTTGCAAAGTAATTGTCCCGAATATTACAGCATACAATATTTCAGGGAATTTGTTGGTTTTGAAAATAAGATTCTTTCAAAAAATATGTTGGATAGCCATGCTGTCTATTTAGAAGATAAAGCTATTTGGGGCTTAACATATATGTATTACGAAAAGTCAGATCTACCCAATATCTGGAAAATCTTTTAACGCTATGCAACCAAAAGTATCTGTAATTATTCCGGTCTACAACGTAGAGGCATATCTTGAAGAATGTTTGAATTCCGTAACAGCGCAAACATTCAAAGACATGGAAATTATCCTTGTCAACGATGGGTCCACAGACCGGTCAGTAGAAATCATGCAACATTTTGCGGAAAAAGATAAAAGAATCATGCTGCATTCACAAGAAAACAAGGGAGTGTCCGTAGCAAGAAATACGGGATTGCGGCGAGCCAAAGGCGAATATATTCTTTTTGTTGACAGTGATGATAAAATTGTCGAGACTGCCGTGCAGGTTCTCTATCAACATGCAATTACGACAAATGCGGATCTTGTTTTAGGAAATGCCTCTTATTGGCACCCGGACGGAAGTATAGAACCCGCATTTGACCGGAAAGAGATAAATAACAGTTTTGGATTACCCGGAGAAATATGCTTTGAAAGGTTAATGCAAAGAACCGTTTTTCCTCCATTGGTTTATCTGTTTTTTGTAAAACGGAAACTGATTATTGACAATAAATTGTTCTTTAAAAAAAACATCATACATGAAGATGAACTTTGGTGTGTAAAAACCATGTTTAACTCGAAACAGGCATCTCTTGTTGATTTTGACTATTATCTATACAGGCAAAGAGAAGGCTCTATTATGAATTCAAATAATCATTTGTTTCGCATAAAATCAATTCTTACCGTTTCAAATGAATTAAGAAAATACGCATCCGAATTGAAGGAAAAAAATATACCCGAATCAATTATCGGATATATTTATGTCAGAATTTTTATTCAATACCATGTGATTGGAACATTGTTAACAAAAAAGGATGTCCGGTTACTGTCAAAAATTCGGTGTTATTCGGAGTTGTTACGTGATATTTATTCCTCGCTAACTTATGGACAACAAAAACATTGTTTGCTTCTGTATCATCACGCAACGCAAACGCTCATGGATACAATTCAGATGAAGCCCAAAGTCTCTGTCATTGTTCCGGTTTATAATGTGGAAGCATATCTCGAAGAGTGCTTAAACTCAATTATAAGCCAAAAATTCACTGATATGGAGATAATTCTTGTGGATGACGGCTCTACTGATCTTTCGAACAGTATAATGAATGAGTTTGCTCAAAAAGACAGCCGTATCATCATCCATTCCCAAACAAACCAAGGTGTTTCTGCCGCCAGAAATACCGGAATTTCGCTGGCTTCCGGAAAATATATTTTATTTGTTGACAGTGACGATACAATCGTTGAAAACGCGATTGAAGCAATTTACAACTATGCAACCGGAACAAATGCTGATATTCTTATTGGGAATGTACTGTATTGTTATCCGGATGGTAGTAAATATGCAGCTTTTCGACGTTCACAAGCATTGAATGATATACATCGAATATCCGGAGATAGTTGTTTTATGCGGTTAATGGAAGAAAAAGCTCACCCTCCATTAGCATGTTTATTTTTTATCAGACGGGAACTTATTATAACGAATGAAATCTATTTTAAAAAAGAGATCATTCATGAAGATGAATTATGGTGTATACAAGCATTATTTCACGCTAAGCATGTTTCTCTGTTCGATTTTTACTATTACATGTATAGACAACGGGAAGGTTCAATTATGAATTCAGACAATAGTTCGTTCCGTATAGAATCTCTTCTAAGTATTGTTTCCGAATTAGACATGCTTGCAAAAGAACTCTATAAAAAAGAAAATATTTCAAAAGGAAGTATTGATTATATTTACGTGAGAATTTTTGTTATATATTATGTTATAGGTAATCAATTAATAAAAAAAGAGGATAAATATGCGCTATCTATTATGAGGTTCTTTTCGGAGTTATTGATAAAAATATATCCGGCATTGATGTATAATCAGCAAAGGGCTTGTTTATCATTCTATTGTAAAACTTCTTCAGTTATAAATAAGACGTTGAATAAATGAAAAAAGAAAGAAGTATAAAAATTCATTTTGTCGATTTTTGGCCAACATTTGAGCCTGAGGGTTTCTTTATTTATGATTTTTTGTCGGAAAAATATCAACTGATAATTGATGAAGAAAATCCCGACTACCTCGTTTTTTCCTGTTTTGGAAATAATCATTTGTATTATAACGATTGTGTGAGAATTTATTACGATAGCGAAAATTTGTTTCCCAATTTTAATCTGTGTGACTATGCGTTCGGATTTCCCCATTTGCAATTAGGAGACCGTTTTTTGCGGATTCCGGAGTGGGTATACCACACCAGACATTTTTTGTATTCCAAATCGCTGAAAGATGAGGCCGCTTTGTTGAACCGGAAATTCTGTAATTTTGTCTATTCCAACGACAGAATAGACGTAGATCCGTTCAGGGTACAATTCTTCAAACGATTGTCGGAATACAAGCAAGTAGATTCGGGAGGAATGGTAGAAAATAATATTGGTTATTGCGTAGCAGACAAACGGAGTTTTATTAGTAATTACAAGTTTACTATTGCATTTGAAAACTCGCGTGCAGATGGCTATACTACCGAAAAAATGATAGATCCGATGCTTGTGAACTCGATGCCGGTTTATTGGGGAAATCCAAGCGTACATCTTGATTTCAATACCGATGCCATCGTTCATGTAAAAGATTATGATGCTATGGATGATGCAATAGCCGAAATTATTGCATTAGACAATGACGATGCCGCTTATTTGGAAAAATTACGAAAGCCTTGGTTTTTGAATGAGAATTTCAAAGATTGGAAAAAGAAAGTTGGTGATTTTTTGGATCGGATCTTAGAGCAAAGTAAAGAAACGGCTATCCGGAAAGCCATATATGGGCGGAATTTTTACTATCGACAAGCATTTTAGTTTGCCAGCTGATTTTTAATCGGTGAATAAAAATAAATAATATTCAGTGAATATGCCATTTCAAGTTTATCAACAATATGATTCTATGGATTGCGGTCCTACTTGCCTCCGCATGGTTGCCAAGCATTACGGGCGCAATTATACACAGCAAAACCTGCGTGAAAAAAGTTTTATCACGCGCGAAGGGGTGAGTATGCTGGGTATTAGCGATGCCGCCGAAAGCATAGGCTTCCGCACTGTAGGAGTCCGGATAAGCATTGACCAGCTGATGGAAGACGTATTGCTTCCTTGCATCCTGCATTGGAACCAAAACCATTTTGTCGTCTTATATAGAATAGACAAGAAGAAAAAACGGTTTTACATTGCCGATCCGGCAGGACAAAAATATGTAATGAACAGAGAAGAATTATCCAGGTGTTGGCTTAGTTCTAAAACCGAAGGGAAAGACACTGGTACCGCTCTGCTACTATCGCCTACGCCCGAATTCTATGACAAAGAGGACGATGAAGAAAAACAGAAAAGAAACTTGGGTTACTTTTTCCGTTTCTTGCTTCCCTACAAATCGCAATATATTCAAATCGTTGTAGGAATGCTGCTGGGCAGCATTTTTGCGCTGATCTTCCCCTTTCTTACACAAGCAATCGTTGATCAGGGTATCGGCAATAATAATCTAAGTTTTATTACATTAATTCTAATAGCCCAACTGGTATTGACTGTAACCCAAACGGGAGTCGGATTTATACAAAGCTGGATTGCCTTGCATACCAATACGCGAATCAGCATCGCCTTGATTTCCGACTTCTTGGTTAAGTTAATGAAATTGCCCATTCGTTTCTTTGATGCTAAAAACATCGGAGACATTATGCAGCGCATCGGCGACCATGGACGTATTCAGGACTTTCTTTCCGGGACTTCCATTGCTACCATCTTCTCCTTTTTTAATTTTTTTGTTTTTGCCGGTATCTTGGCGTATTATAATCTGTCTATCTTATTGGTGTTCATAGTCGGAAACGCTTTGTATGTGGTATGGATTGCCCTTTTTATGCGCTGGCGGCGTAAATTGGATTACAAACGTTTTACTCAAGCGTCTGCCGATCAGAGTAATATGGTGCAACTTGTTACCGGAATGCAGGAAATCAAGCTCAATAACTGCGAAAAACAGCAACGCTGGAAATGGGAACGCATACAGGTGAAGCTATTCAAAATCGGTATTCAAGGTATGGCGCTGGATCAGTATCAACAAACGGGTTCAATCTTTTTCAGCCAGACCACCGGCTTATTTATTTCATTTCTATCGGCTAAAGCGGTAGTAGATGGAGATATTACGTTGGGTATGATGATGTCGGTCAGTTACATCATTGGTCAACTTTCCGGCCCCATCGGACAGGTCATTGGTTTTGTCCATTCTCTGCAGGATGCAAAAATCAGCTTGGAACGGTTGAATGAAATTCACAACAAAGAGGACGAAGAACGGGAAATTGAAAACAAACACAATCAATTGCCTGAAAACAGAACGATTAAAATAGAAGATGTCTGTTTCAGTTACGATGGAGCCGAGCGAAATTATGTATTGGAAAATTTAAGTCTAAAAATTCCACAAAACAAGATAACTGCTTTAGTGGGATCAAGTGGAAGTGGAAAAACAACCATCATCAAACTTCTTTTAGGATTTTATCCGCCGGTAAAAGGCAAAATATTCATCGACAACATTTCTATGGATCAAATCAATCCGCATTTATGGCGTCAGAAAACCGGAGCTGTTATGCAAGACGGTTTTATATTTTCCGATACGATTGCCAATAACATTGCCGTAGGAGTAGAAGATATTGATAAAAAACGCTTGTTACACTCCGTAGAGACCGCCAATATCAAGGAATTTATCGAATCGCTCCCATTAAAATACAATACGAAAATCGGTATGGAAGGAAACGGTGTTAGCCAAGGTCAGCGTCAACGATTACGATTACTTATTGCCCGCGCCGTTTACAAAAATCCTGACTTCCTGTTTTTTGACGAAGCCACCAATGCCTTGGATGCCAACAACGAACGGGTTATTTTAGAAAATCTAAAAGAATTTTATAAAGGCAAGACTGTTGTCATTGTTGCGCACCGGCTTAGTACTGTGCAACATGCCGACAATATCATTGTTTTAGACAAGGGTAAAATCGTAGAAGAAGGGACACATCAAGAACTGACAGAGAAACAGGGAGCATATTATACATTGGTAAAGAACCAGTTAGAATTAGGTGCATCTTGAATTTTTATTCTCATATTGTCAACAAAAGGTTGAATGTGCCTTTAATACAAATATATGTCAATAAATAAAACAATAAATATGTGATTAAGAATATCAATATAAAATATGGATTCAAGAAAATAAAATAGAATTTGAAAAATGATAGTAAGAACAATATTGAATAAATTAATTATTAAAGGCTTTTTGTCTTACAAGGTCTTTGGGAGGTATCTACATGCAAAACGGTTTGTTAAATTTGTTATTCCATATTTACTTTGTTACTATATTTGGATATTGCCGAGAAAATGTCCTATATGTGGCATGAGAACATATAGGTTTAAAACATTTGATGGAGGTTATGGCATGGACAAGCAAAGAGATGTTGAATGTCAATGGTGTGGTTCAGCTCCGAGGCATAGAAGACTTTGGTTGTATCTGACAAGAAAAAATCCTCATTTTATGGAAATGCGTGACAGCCGTTTTCTTCATGTTGCTGCTGAAAATTGTTTTTGCAAAAAGTTCAAAAAGAACTTTAAGAATTATTTGACGGCAGATTTAATAAATCCGGAAGCTATGGTTAAAATGGATATAACACAGATAGAATGTTTTGATAATGTTTTTGATATAGTCTTTTGCAACCACGTTTTAGAGCATATTCCGAACGATGTTAAAGCCATGTCTGAATTATATCGTGTCTTAAATAAAGGAGGATTCGCTATTTTAATGGTTCCTCAAATCACAGGCATGCCGACAACATACGAAGATTCATCTATAACTACTCCGGAAGGGAGAACAAAGACATTTGGGTCGCACGACCATTTTCGAATTTATGGCGAAGACTACCCTGAAATATTAAAATCTGTAGGATTTGTCGTAATTCCGGTAAGTGAGTTTTTATCTCAAAAAGAAATTAAAAAATATCTCGGTGATAATATTCATCGTGATAAAATCTTTCATTGTACGAAATCATAACTGAACGATTAAGAGTATCAATATAAAAATAGAATTTGAAAAATGGTAATAAGAGCAATGTTGAATAAATTATATATTAAAGGCTTTTTGTCTTATGATGTCTATATTAAGGTCTTTTTTTGGTATCATTTCCGGACAAAGCATTTCATTAAAAATATTATCCCATATTTACTTTGTTACTGTATTTGGATATTACCGAGAAAATGTCCTATATGTGGTATGAGAACATATCGATTTAAAACATTTGATGGAGGTTATGGCATGGATAAGCAAGAAGATGTTGAATGCCGGTGGTGTGGCTCTCATCCGAGGCATAGAAGAATTTGGTTGTATCTGACAAGAAAAAAAACTGATTTTATGAAAATGCATGACAGCCGTTTTCTTCACATCGCTCCTGAAAATTGTTTTCGAAAAAAGTTTAAAAAGAACTTTAAGAATTATTTGACGGCAGATTTAACTCATGTGGAAGCCATGGTTAAAATGGATATAACACAGATACAATATCCTGATAATTATTTTGATATAATCTTTTGCAATCATGTTTTAGAGCATATTCAGGACGATATTAAAGCACTTTCGGAATTATATCGTGTCCTAAATAAAGGAGGAAACGCTATTTTAATGGTTCCTCAAATCACAGGCATGCCAACAACATACGAAGATTCATCTATAACTACTCCGGAAGGGAGAGCAAAGGCATTTGGGCTGCACGACCATTTTCGAATTTATGGTGACGACTACCTTGAAAGATTAAAATCTGTAGGATTTGTCGTAATTCCGGTAAGTGAGTTTTTATCTCAAAAAGAAATTAAGAAATATCTCGGTGATCATATTCATCTTGATAATATCTTTCATTGTACAAAATCATAACTGAACGATTAAGAATATCAACATAAAGATGAATGAAGAAAATAAAATAGAATTAAGAAGCGAAGAATTTCAGGAAGTTCTCGGAGCTGTTCCCCCCTGGATACTCCGGTGGGGAATCACAGTATTGGCTTTTGTTGTCATTATGTTACTGATTGGCAGTGCGATTCTCAAATATCCTGATGTTATTCCGGCTCAAATTGTTTTGACCGGATCCACGCCTCCCGCAACTGTTGTCGCACACGCTTCGGGAAAAATCAAACAATTATATGTAAATGACAATCAGGAAGTAAAAAGCGGCGATTATCTTGCAGTAATCGATAATCCTGCTGACCCCGGGGATATTATCATATTGAAAAACTATTTGGAGCAACTGAATCTGGAGGATAACCGTTTTTTATTGCCGGATAAAAATCTTCAACTTGGCACCTTACAACAGCTTTTTTCTTCGTTTTACACTATTTTGTTTGAATACACCGAATACAAACGCTTATTGTATTATCCTCAAAAAAAGGCAATAACGATAGAAAGAATTGCGCAGTATGAAAAACAATACAACAGTTTACTCAGTCAACAACAAATCACAAACGAACAATTTATTCTTATTCAAAAACAATATCATCGCGATTCGTTGCTGAATGTTAAAGGAGTTATATCCGACCAGGAATTGGAAACTTCCGGAAATACTTATTTGCAAAGCCGGCTGTCGAACGAAAATATGCGTACAAACTTAAACAATATGCAAATCCAAATCGGTCAATTGAAAGAATCGTTGTTGGATACGGAGCAACAGGACACAGAAAAGTTGAATGGATTTCAAACACAACTTCAATCGCTGATCTCGCAACTGAAAACAGGTATACAAGAATGGGAGCTGAATTATATATTACAAGCTCCTATCAACGGAAAAATCACGTTTGCCAAATTTTGGATCGAAAATCAAAATGTTTCGGCAGGAGAAGAAGTATTTACAATTGTCCCTGATTCTTCCAATAAAATAATCGGAAAAGCGATGCTACCTGTTGCTCGTTCGGGAAAAGTAAAAATAGGACAAAAAGTGAACATCCGCTTACAAAACTTTCCTGAAAACGAGTATGGCATTCTTCGGGGAGTTGTGAGTAATATTTCATTAACTCCCGTCCAAACAATAGAAATGACTTATTACTCAGTCGAAGTAAGCCTGCCGGACAGACTCATTACCACTTACAAAAAAAGACTGCCTGACCTTCCTAATATGCAAGGGCAAGCAGATATTATCACAGAGGATATATCGCTTTTGGAACGGTTCATTTTGCCGATAAAAAGAGTGTTAACCGAAAGTATATGAATGGAATGATTAATAGGCAGTAGCTTTATTTTAACTGTTTTAAGAGCCAATCAATAGCATTAATCTGCTTCATGCTTATTGAGTGGCTACTTGTTTCGTAATTCATTAGATCTCTTCGGAAAATCAGAGAATTTCTTTGCGTTTTTGCAAAATTCGCGTTAAAATAAATGAATGCGCTTGCGCTTTTTGGGTTAAACACAAAGCCGCAACGTTTGCGAAGCCGCAACGTTTTTTAGCATTAATTAGTCGCTCCTTAAGAATAGCATTTATGCGGCGGCAGCATAAGCAAATTCGTTAGCAAAGCAGCGGATAAAAATAATCCGAAAAAAATTCTT
>QMCE01000548.1_pt1 | contig 24533 bp, 22 predicted proteins | sample 1821851 | NCBI WGS metagenome assembly QMCE01 (sample SAMN09453174, study PRJNA476694) | Termite gut metagenome, whole genome shotgun sequencing project. | isolation source: worker | host: Odontotermes sp. | place: South Africa:Pretoria | collected 2016-01-28 | reverse complement strand
CAACGCGGTGGCAAAGCAGGCCGACATGTTCTTGCAGAATGGCTTTGACGACTTTATCGCCAAGCCGATCGATATTCGCCAGCTCAACGCTGTGCTCAACAGGCTGATACGCGACAAGCAGCCGCCCGGGGTAATAGAAGAGGCCCGCCGCAGAAAGAGCGAGCGGCCAGCCGAAAAAGCCGGAGATACGGAAGCCGGGCGCATATTATACGCTTCTTTTGTGCGGGACTGCAAGAAGGCCATAGCGGTGCTGGAGGACTGGGACGGCAATGAAGCGACCGCGTCGGAGGAGCGTCTAAAGCGGTTCACGATCAGCGTGCACGGCATGAAAAGCGCCCTGGCGAATATCGGAGAGGCGGCGCTCTCCGATATGGCCAAGGAATTGGAGCAGGCCGGGAAGGACCATAACCTTGCGTATATAACGCAGGCCGCGCCTGACTTTTTAGCGAGGCTGCGGGCGCTGGTTGAAAATACCGCCGAAGACGGCGGCGGCGCGGATGAGGATATCGCATATCTGCGCGGGCAGCTCTATGCCGCGGCGCAAAAGTGTGAGGATTATGATCGAAAAGGCGCCTCCGATATCCTGGCCGGGATTGGAAAGATGAATTGTTCGCGGCAGACGCGCGCTGTGCTTGAGTGCATTATGGAGGCGGTGCTTCACAGCGATTTTGAGGAAGCCGGAGAGATGGCGTCCGATTACGCGGCCAGCCTGCCGGATAAGGAGCCGGAGCTGACCATCGACGGGCTGGATATCGCCCGCGGGCTCGAGAAATTTGGCGGCGGCGGGGACGCGTATTATAGGATACTGCGCTCATATGCAGCGAGCTTAATGCGCCTGCTCGAATCGTCGGCATCGGTTGACGCCGAAAGCATTGCCGGTTATGAGATTGCCGTACATGGAATCAACGGGGCCAGCCGCGATATTTTCGCCGAAGCCGTCGGCGAAGCCGCCAGCCGCTTGGAACAAGCGGCCAAAGCCGGGGATATGGCATTTATACAGAGCCACGATCAAGCGTTCCGGGCCGCGGCTAAAAAATTGGCAAACGATATTATGGACGCGCTCGCGGGCATTGAGGCCGGCAACACAAAGCCTATAAAGGACAAGCCGGACGACGAAGCGCTGTCAAGGCTTCGCTACGCCTGTGAGCTATACGACATGGACGGCGTGGACGCGGCCATGTCGGAAATCGAAAAATACGCATATACGTCCGACGGCGGGCTTGCCGCGCGCCTTCGGGAGAAGGCGGACGTGGCCGGTTTTTCGTCCATCGTCCAAATGCTGTCAAACGATAGGAGCGAATAGATCGCATGAGCAATAAACGCAGAAAAATCATATATGTTGACGACGTTACGATGAGCCTGCTGTCGGTAAAAAACCGGCTGCAACGGCAGTTTGAGGTGTATCCCGCGCGCTCGGTCGAAGCGCTCTTCGAACTGCTCGACAATATAGCGCCGGATTTGATTCTGCTGGACATCAATATGCCCGGAACCGGCGGCTTTGAAATAATCGGAATGCTGAAAAGCGATCCCGATTTGGCGGATATACCGGTCATATTCTTGACCGGCCAGAAGGATAAGCAGACCGCGATCAAAGCGATAGGCATGGGCGCGGCGGATCTGGTGACAAAACCGTTTACTGACTCGGAGTTAATCGATCGCATCGAAAACCAGCTGGATCCTCAGAAGCTGGAGGCGTATATGCCGGTCATATTGGCGGTGGACGACAATCCCAGCGTATTGAAATCCGTCAATGAGCTGCTTCACAGGCAGTATAAGGTGTATACGCTGCCCCAGCCGGAGAAGATGAAAGCCCTGCTGGGGATGATCACACCTGATTTGTTCCTGCTGGACTGTAAGATGCCGGTGATGAGCGGGTTTGACCTCGTCCCTGTAATACGCGCGTTTCCGGGGCACGAAAAGACCCCGATCGTTTTCCTGACGTCGGACGCTACGATCGACACCTTGACCGCCGCCGCTAATTTCGGCGCGAGCGACTTTATCGTCAAGCCCATCAACGAGACGATTCTTAGGGAAAAGCTGGCGCTGCACACCGCGGATTATATGATACGGCGTCATCTTCGCACGGCGCAGTCGGAGGCGTATTAAGAAGGAGAGCAAAGCGATGCAGAAGCTGGTGTTTATCGTTGACGACAACGACTCCAACCTGACTATGGCCGCGTCCGCGCTGGAAGACCAATACCGGGTGCTTACCATGCCGTCCGCGGAAAAGATGTTCTTCGTATTGGGAAAGGGCAAGCTGCCCTCGCTTATTCTTCTCGATATAGAAATGCCGGGAGTGAACGGCGTGGACGCCTTGCGCAAGCTGAAAGCCAGCCCGGAATGGGCGGAGATCCCTGTGCTCTTTCTAACCGGGCACAGCGGCGAGGATATACTGGCCGGCGCGCTGGCGCTGGGCGCAGAGGGCGTTATCGGCAAGCCCATTATTTCGTCCGTCCTATTGGAGCGCGTCTCACAATTCATAGAATGAGGTTGTAAACATGGAGCGGCAGACAATTTTTGTAGTGGATGACAGCGATACGAACCTCATCATGGCAGCCGATGCGCTGGAAGCGCGATACAGGGTGGTTACGTTTCCGTCGGCGGCGAAGATGTTTTCCTTTTTAGCAAAGCTGACGCCGGATCTGATCGTGCTGGACGTTGAAATGCCGGGCGTGAATGGCTTTGAGGCGATCAAGCGCTTAAAGGCGAACCCTGTTTACGCGGATATCCCGGTGATATTCCTGACAGGCTTGAATGACAGTACCAGCGAGGCCCAGGGCATAGAGTTCGGAGCGGTCGATTTTATCACCAAGCCGTTTTCCAAAACCGTATTGCTCAATCGCATCAAGACGCACTTGAATCTCGACGGGTTGATACGCGAGCGCACGCGGCAGCTCGAGGAACGTACCCGGCAGCTTTTTTCGCTGCATAACAATATCGTGTTCACATTGGCGGATCTGGTTGAAAGCCGCGATGAAAACACCGGCGGCCATGTTGAACGCACAACCGCTTATCTGAAAATCGTTACGGACGCCTTGCTTCTTAGCGAGACGTATATTGATGAAATGCGCTCCTGGGATATAGAGGCGTTCGTTTCGTCGGCGCGCCTTCACGATGTCGGGAAAATACTGGTGCCGGACGCCATCCTGAACAAGCCGGGACGGCTTACGGAGGAAGAATTCCGGGTGATGAAGCTCCATCCGGCGGAGGGTGAGAAGATCATCGCGCAAATGATCAGCCGCACAGGGGCGTCGGAATTTTTGCGGAGCGCCAAACGGACCGCAGCCTTCCATCATGAAAAATGGGACGGCTCGGGCTATCCGTACGGACTCAAAGGCACCGACATTCCGCTTCAGGGGCGTATTATGGCCATTGTGGACGTATACGACGCGCTTACCTCCGAGCGGCCTTATAAAAAAGCGTTCAGCAGCGAAGAGGCCTATCGAATCATCACAGAGGACGCCGGGCGGCATTTTGATCCGCAAATCGCGAATGTATTCGCGGCGGTCAAAACGCAGATCGAGGCGGTGCAGGCTGGATTGTAAAGCGTAAGAGCAGGAAAGCGGTGCGCCATGTATATGCTGCCGAACGCCGAGGCCTTCTTTTTCGAACTTTTTGCGAGAACCGCTTGCGCTTAATTTCCATCTATGCTATACTCAATTTACAGTATAGCGTAAATTGAGGGCGGAGATGAAATCATTTCCCCAAAACCTGTATCATAAGAACGGTTTGATCATTATGGCCTTGGCCCGCAAGCTGTTGGGCAAGCAGCCCGGCGACCGCATGGAGAATATTATCGATATCGCGGCCGGCATGAGCGTTGGGAGAGGCACGGTTCAAACCGCGATACGCACGCTGGAGGAAGGCGGCGCTATCGCGCTGGATGTACGCGGACATTTGGGTACATTCATAACCGCCATTGATTATACCGTTCTCATGTCTGTAAGCGGAATGACGCATTTGGTAGGCGTTATGCCATTGCCATATTCCAAGCGTTATGAGGGGCTTGCAACGGGGATATATAACGTGCTGAATGAAAAATCCGGAGTGCCGGTTAATCTCGCTTATATGCCCGGCTCCGAAAGGCGCATCAACTCGCTGCTCGAGGAGCGCTATGATTTTGCCGTTCTCAGCCGCGCCGCCGCCGACCACCATGTATCTGAAAACGACCAGATAGAAATCCTGTTCTCCTTAAACGAGCATACCTATGTCAGCGACCACGGGTTTATTTGCCGCGAAAATTATGAACCCGGCGATACCGTTATGCGGATTGGCGTCGATCATTCTTCCTTCGATATATTGAGTATGACGTCGTTTTTCTTCCAAAACCGCAAAATCAAAATCGTTCCGATGAAGTACAGCAGCGTCATCAATAATATAAAAGCAAAAAAAATCGACGGCGCAATTTGGAGCTTGGAGGAACAGATCATCCGCGATCCTGAATTGCGGTATGAACCGATACAGAGCAATATGGATTCTAAGTATACGCAGGCCGCCCTTCTAATACGAAAATCGGACGACGGAACAAAGAATTTCTTGGAACGGTTCTTTGATATAGACGAAGTGGAAAGAATTCAGGGGTGCGTCCTAAACAACGAAGTGCTGCCCAACTACTAAACATAAAAAAACCAACGTATTTCGATGGGCTTAATATACAGTTTACAATAAATTGTATTTAAAAGGGGTGTTTATGGATGGATATTATGATGCGCGTCGATACCCTGCTGGAGAGCGAATTTTCAACAGAGGAGGATCACGCCGATCTCTGTAAGGTTATCGCAATCTTTCAAGAACGGCACGGCCTCGCCATAACGGAAGAAAACGCAGGAATAATGATTACCCACATGGCCGCGGCGTTCCGAAGGAACCGCACCGGCGAATTAATCGAGCCATTAGCGGACGCGTTTGAGGAGGTAAAGGAATCTCCCCATTTCCCGATGGCGACGGCGATCATGGATGAAATCGCGCGGCAAGTAAGCAACGAGGTATCCGATAATGAACGGGAATTCTTTTTGCTCCACATCTGTAGTCTGCTGGTAAATGAAAATAATCTATGACAGAAGGGAGGGTGCGAACATGAAAATTGCTATTGGCGGCATGAAAAAAAATGAAATGGAGGGTGCGATCAAGAAGGCCTTGCCGGAAGCGGAAACCGTCATTACCACTGATATAGCGGCGGTGCCAATGCTCAAAAGCGGTGAGGCGGATTATTATTTTGGCGCTTGTGAATCAGGGGGAGGAGCGGCTATCTCGATCCTCATCGGAATGGTTGGATACAGCAAATGCTGTACCGTCGCGAAAAACGGTCAAAAGGCGAGCATAGATCAAATTAGAAAGCTTGTCGGAGAAGGGAAAATCGTATTCGGCATGGCTCACGACGGCATCAATGAAACAGTCCCCCTGCTAATTCAGGCGCTTCTGGAGAAATAGGCTGATACGCAATATTATTATTTAGGAGGCAATCAGATGAACATGCTCAATATGGCAATCGTTGTTGTGCTTTGCGCAGGAACGGCCTGGCTCTCGCACATAGGCGCGGCGGTATTCCACGACGGCTTGCGGCCGGTTATCCCGGAATATTTAGAGGGCCGGATGAAACGCCACGAACTGGCTTCGGTCGCATTCGGTTTGTCGGTTGGATTTATAGCCTCGGTTGGCATTTCTCATACGTTGTCTACGGGTATTTTGAATCCGTGGCTTTTATTCCTGACCACGGATATTTTAGGTATTATCTCCCCCAAAAAGTGGCTTGCGCCTATTTTGGGCGGCGCGTGGGGCGCGCTGTGTCTTTCTGCTCTGGCACTCATCAATAACGTACTTACCGGCCTGCCGGTCGATCTTATCGGCGCGATGGGTACGCTGAGCGATCCTGTGGTTTCCGGCTTCGCCTTGTTCCCGCTGGTGGCTATCTTCATGCAGTTTGGCTGGAAAAAGGGCGTCGTGGCGGCGGTCATCACCTTTGTGGTGCGCCAGCTTGCGGCAACGTTCACAACAATCTATCCGGAATCCATTCAGGTATTTGCCGGCGTGCTGATGCTGGTTATTATTGCCGTCGCCAACGATGCCAAAAACAAATCGGAGAAACTGGATCTACAGGATAACGTCTTCTCCGAGCGCACGACCCGCATACGGAAAAACGCTCCCTGGCTGATGGCGGTCGGCGCGATTATCGCCCTTGCCTGTAACGTAGGCGTATTTGCCGGTTCGGAGGTATCCATCTACACGCTGGCGGACGCCTTTAAGCAGACCGGCGAAGCCCGTTCCGCGCTCGTCAACCAAGCGGCTATGGCTGAATTCATGCGCGGGCTCGGGTTCATCCCCTTGATCGCGACCACGGCGGTGACGACCGGCGTCTATGGCGTGGCAGGGCTTACCTTCGTATACGTTGTCGGATACCTCATGCCGAACCCGATCCTTGCCGCCGTGGGCGGAGCGGCCGTCATCCTGGTTGAGATACTGCTTCTTGGCGTTATCGGGCGCGTTCTTGGCAAATTCCCGTCCATCCGCGCCGCCTCCGATAATATTCGAAGCGCCATGACCACGGTTATGGAATTCGCCCTGCTCATAGGCTCCATCAACGCCGTAGTCACGATGGGCGGCTATACCGGCTTCTTCATCGGCGCGATGATCTATTTCATCAACGAAATGACCGGGCGCAGGGTCATGAGAATGGCTATAGGCCCCGTCGCCGCAATCATCACGGGCCTGGTGCTGAACCTTATTCACTTGGTCGGGCTGTTCCCGATAGCTTAGCGAAACCTGCGCGGGGGAGGCGTACCGCGCGAGACCAATCAATGCACACGCTTATTCGTCCGAATAAGCGTGTGCATAGCAAGGATGTGAGCGTATGATCCGCACTGTATTGGGAGATATTCCTCCGCGGGATTTAGGCGTTACGATGTGCCACGAGCACCTGAGTTTGGATTTATCCCGCGTGCGCGGCGATGGCGATTCCATATTCCTAAGCGTGGACGCGCTGCTGCCTGAGTTGCGCATGGCCTCGGCATTGGGTGTTAAGGCGATTATAGAAGCGAGCACCATCGATATGAAGAGGGACGCTTTGGCGCTCAAGGCTTTGGCGCAAACCGCCGGGCTGCATATCGTAGCGTCCACCGGCTTTTATCTGCAAGCCTATCATCCGGCATTCCTTGCCGATGCCGCTATAAGCGAAATCGCCGCCATATTCGAGAGGGAGATTACGGTTGGCATTGACGATACGGGAGTGCGCGCCGGGCTGATCGCGGAAGTTGCGACAAGCAAGGGCGCAATGACGCCGGAGGAGGAAAAAGTGCTGCTGGCCGCCGGCGGCGCCGCCTCAAATGTCGGATGCGCGGTTTCTACGCATTGCGACGGAGGGACGCTGGGCCTGGAACAGGCCCGTCTCCTGAAGCTCAATATGCCGGCTGAAAAGGTGATACTCGGCCATCTCGATTTGGCGGACGATACGCCTTACCATCAGCGCCTATTGGACGAGGGCGTAAATATCGCCTTCGATACGATCGGCAAAACGGCGTATTTGAGCGACGAACGCCGCGCCGATAACCTGTGCGCGCTTTTGGAGCGCGGATACGAGGATCAGCTTTTGTTGTCGCAGGATATCAGCCGCCTATCCTATCTGACGCAGAACGGCGGCAGAGGCTATACGGCGGTGATGGGCTATTTTATCCCTATGCTGAAAGAGCGCGGCGTCGCGGAGCGCAGTATTCATAAAATGCTGACGGCGAATCCCGCAAGAATTTTAGACATGGAGTAGCGAGATGTTTTTACGTTCATTAACACAAACGAATCAAGCGTTGGCCGCCGCCGCGTTTGCGCTGCACAGAGAGGGCGCGATTTTACCCGACACGTATATCGTAGACCTCGACGCATTTCAGGCAAACGCGAAGCAAATGAAAGCGAGTGCGGACGCTAAGGGGGTTGAGCTGTACTTTATGAGCAAACAGATGGGCCGAAATCCCTATCTGTGCAAGCTCCTCGTTCAGCTCGGCTATCCCGGCGCTGTGGTGGTGGATTATAAAGAGGCCGCGGTTATGATGGAAAATCGGATACCGATTGCCCACGCGGGGCATCTCGTACAGACGCCGGACGCCTTTCTCCCCAGGCTGCTGGAGTACGGCGCCGGAATGATAACGGTTTATTCGGTTGAAAAAGCGGAAAAAATAAATCGAATATGCGAGAAGCAAGGCCGCAAACAAGCTCTTTGCCTGCGGGTATTGGACGGCGGCGATACGGTCTATCCCGGACAGGAGGGCGGCATACGGCTGGATGATCTCGAGGGCGTAATATCCGCACTGGAAAAGCTGGAGCATGTCCGGCTGACGTCGCTCACCTCGTTCCCATGCTTTCTTTATAATCAGGAAACACGGCGGATCGAACCCACAACGAACCTGCAAACCGTCGTACAGGCTCAAAGAATTGCCCAAGCGCGCTTAGGGCGAACCCTGCGCTTAAATCTTCCGTCCTGTACGCAGAACAGCTTGATCGGTAAGATCGTGGAGCTTGGGGGGAGCAGCGCGGAGCCGGGCAGCGCGTTTATCGGAACGACGCCCAACAATGAGTTTGGCCTTGCGGATGAAACGCTGGCAATCGCGTACGTCAGCGAAATATCCCATAATCATGGGGGGCGCGCGTATTGCTACGGGGGCGGCCTTTACCCGCGAGGCCAAATTAACTCCGCGCTGGTGGGAACAGCGCCGGATAACGCGGAGCAAATGGCGGCAATCGCTTTTCCTGCCGAGAATATCGACTATACTTTGGCGCTGCAAGGGACGGCGGAGGTTGGCGCTGCCGTCGTGATGTGCTTCCGCCCGCAGATTTTCACCAGCCGCAGCCACGTCGCGCTGTTGGAAGGGGTGCAAGCCGGCTCGCCAAAGCTTATCGGACTATACGATTCCAGAGGGCGGGTATGTGAATAAAAAGCAAACGGGCAAAGGCAGATTTATCATAATCGTGCTGGACGGCTTTGGCGTGGGCGCAATGCCGGATGTTGCGGAGGTGCGGCCGGCGGATGCCGGCGCCAACACCTGCTTGCACATTTTTGAAACGATGCCGGAGCTCTCTCTGCCAACGCTCGGGAAGCTGGGCTTATTTCAAATCGTCAGAGAGCTTGCCTATAAGCGGCAAACCGATAATAACGCCGTCTGCGGGCGCGCGATGCTCATGCACGACGGCGCGGATACCTTTTTCGGACATCACGAAATTATGGGCACTCTGCCACGCAAGCCGGTGGGAGAGCCGTTTCAAAGCAAATTGAGCATTGCGAAAGCGAGGCTTTTGGAACGCGGTTTCCGTGTCGAGGAGCATCCGGCAGGGGCGGGCGGCATATTGGTCGTGGAACAGGCGGCGACTGTTGCTGACAATATCGAATGCGATCCGGGGCAAGCCATAAATGTTACGGCGGCAATCGACGATATTCCTTTCGAGCTTGTATTGGAAATCGGCGAAATTGTCCGCAAGATCAGCACTGTCCCCCGCGTCATCGCTTTTGGAGGACGCGGAGTCCATCTGTCAAATTTGTTGGACGCAATTGAGGTTCACGGCGAATATGTCGGGGTAAACGCCCCCGCGTCGGGCGTCTATAACGACGACTACCATTGCATCCACATGGGTTATGGCGTGAATGCGGACGTACAGGCCCCTACGATATTGGGAAGAGCGGGGTGGCCGGTGTATTTGCTTGGCAAGGCCGCGGATGTGGTATCGAATCAATTCGGCGTAAGTATACCTATGGTGGACACCGCGCAGGTCTTAATTAAGACGAGAGAGTTGATCGCCGCGAATCCTGCGGGCTTTTTCTGCGCCAATATACAGGAAACCGATCTTTGCGGCCACAGGGAAAACGTGCGAGAATACGCTCAAAAGCTTATGCTGGCCGACGCGGGTATAGGCGAAATTCTGCCCATGCTCGCGCCGGAGGATATTCTGATCGTCATGGCGGATCATGGCAACGATCCTACGATCGGACACCCGCACCATACGCGGGAAATGGCGCCGATAATGGCATACCGCCGCGATTTGTCAGGAACGGATTTGGGAGTACGCAAAACGCTCTCGGATGTCGGCGCGACGGCGCTGGATTATTTTTCGGCTGACCGGCCGGAAAACGGGCGGAGCTTTTTGCGTCTGTTAATGCCCGCGTCAGCCAATTTCTAGCCCGCCTTAGCTTCAACCTTTTTTTGACGTGTGCTGAGCTGTTTGTCGGGATAATCCAATCTAAAAATTATATGAACTCAAAAGCCGCCTGTTGCGGGCGGCTTTTGAGTTCATTAGCTGTTCAGAATACCGTGTATCACTTTCCGCCGTAACGGGTATAAGCTTCCTGGGCGGTTTCGGGAGTGATAACCTCCGTGCCGAGCGTAACGTTCTTTTCGAGCGTCTTGCCTTCAACCAGCAGCGCATATGCGTTGTCCATCGCCTCTCTGCCGCCGGTGGGGTATACGAGCGTCAGGCTCAAGCGTCCGTCCATGACCGATTTGATGCCGCCGTCGGGCGTTGGCAGCGCGTCAAAGCCGATGAACTTGATCTCCTGCTCGCGGCCCATATTCTTCGCGGCCGTGTATGCGCCCTCAGCCATCGGGTCGTTCAGCGCGAGAATCAGCTGTACGTCAGGATTCGCCTGGAGCATGGCCTCGGTTTCGGTTATCGCTTTTTCGCGCAGCCAGTCGGCGTTGCACTTTTGCAGGATCTTCAGATTCGGATTCGAGGCGATGCCTTCGGCAAAGCCGGCGTCGCGCTCGATGCCGCCCGACGTTCCCTCAAGCCCTTTCACTTCCAGAATATTCGCGCCGTCCGGGAACAGCACTTCGGCGACGTACTTGCCGGCTTCGCGTCCCATCAGAACGTTGTCCGCGCCGATGAACTGGGTATAGGTGTCGCCGTCGATTTTACGGTCGAGCAGAATGACGGGGATACCGGCTTCATAGGCCTTCTTTATGACGTTTGTCAGCGGCGTCGCCTCGTTTGGAGACGCGATGAGCAGATCGACGCCCATCTGAATAAAGTTTTCGATGTCGGCGATTTGCTTGGAGTTATCCTGCGCGGCGTCGGCGTAGATGACCTCAAACATCGGATAATCAGCCGCAGCCATCGCGATCTGATCGTTCATGGCAACGCGCCAGGGCTCACCGAGATTACACTGCGACATTCCGATTACAAAGCTGTCCTTTTTCGTGGGTTCAGCAGGGGCGGCGGGTTCTGCCGGAGCTGGAGCGGCAGGGGCCGCCGGAGCGGGAGCTGCGGGTTCCGCCGGTGCGGGTGCCGCGGGAGCGGGCGCTGCGGGCGCCGCCGCGGGCGCCGCGGGAGCGGGCGCTGCGCACGCCGTTACGAGCACGGCGAATACGAGGATCAGGACTAGACTTAAGCTTAACTTCTTCATGTAGACCTCCTGATTATTTTTACTCTTCCGTTCCCGCCAAAGCGGGCCGGAAAATTGTGATAACGAAGATGACGCGCGATTAATCCCTGGATTTTTCGGCTTGCATAAACACGGCGAATATCAGGATCAAACCCTTGACGATCAGCTGAATGTTCGAATTGACTCCGTTCAGCCCCATGATATTGTCCAACAGCCCCAGGATGATCGCGCCGATCACTGTACCGGCGATGGTACCCTTGCCTCCGGCGAGGCTGGAGCCGCCTATGCATACCGCCGCGACGGCGTTCAGCTCATATCCGATGCCGTCGTTCGGCCCGCCCTGCGAAATTTGCGCGGCGTGTATCATGCCCGACAGCGCCGAGAGCATACCGCAAAGTATGAAGACGAGTATCTTTACGCGGTGTACCTTGATGCCCGCGAGAAACGCCGCGCGCTCGTTGCCGCCGATGGCGTATATCTGCCGCCCGAAGGTCGTACGCTTCAATACGACGTAGAATATTGCCGCCATCACGACGAATATGATCGCGGGTACGGGGAGTACGCCGCCGATGCGCGTCTGCAAAAACTCGAACTCGACCGGCGCGAGATCGGGGCCGTAGCTGAGGGGGATGCCCGCGCCGTTCGACCAGATACGGGCTAAGCCGCGCGCCATGTTCATCGAAGCGAGCGTTACGAGAAACGGCTGCATCCTCATCTTGGTGATAACGACGCCGTTAAACGTCCCGTATACGGCGCCCATCGCGAGCCCCGCGAGTATGGTAGGAATGAATTCCCAATTGTTGTGCATCATCAGCGCGGCAGTGCCCGTGCCCACGAGGCCGAGAATCGAGCCAACGGAGAGGTCGATGCCGCCAAGCAGGATGACCATCGTCATGCCGACGGCGATGATGCCGTTTTCCGATACGGCGCGCAGTACGTTCATGATATTGCGCACGTCGAGGAATAGATTGGTACCGTCCTTAATACAAACGAACGAGGCGATGATCAAAAGGACGACCAGCCCGAATACGCTTTGAAACTGCTTAAGAAATTCGAGAGCTTTCTTTTTGTCGAGATTGCGGGCGTTAAGCATTTTGCGATTCCTCCGTTCTTGTTGCGGCCCAAAGGAGCTGTTCCTGCGTCACTGCGCCGCGCTTGAATTCGCCGGTTACGCGCCCCTCGCAAAAAGCGACGATTCTGTCGGAAAGCCCGATCAACTCCGGCATTTCCGAGGATACGACCAATATCGCCATCCCTTGTGAAGCTAGCTCGTCAATCAGCCTGTATATCTCCGATTTCGCGCCTACGTCGATGCCGCGCGTAGGCTCGTCCAGTATCAAAAGCGCGGGCCGCGTCATGAGCCACCGGCCTAGAATAACCTTCTGCTGGTTGCCGCCGGAGAGCGCGTTCGCGGGCGTATGCAGGCTCGGAGCCTTGATCTTCAGGCGAGCCTGCTGCTCCTCCCATTTTTCCTGCTCCGCGCCCCTGTCCATGACGCCCATACTTGAGAGCAGCTTCAACAGCGGCAGCGACATATTTTCGCCGATGGAGCGCAGCAGTACAAGCCCCTGATTTTTCCTGTCCTCCGTGGCAAAAGAGATGCCCTTATCTATCGCGTCGCGCGGGGTTTTAAGCGTGACCTTTTCGCCTTTTATATAGATGTCGCCGGCAGTCAAGCCGTAATGTATGCCGAAGAGGCACTCGCAGAACTCGCTGCGCCCCGCGCCCATCAAGCCGGCTATGCCCAACACCTCGCCCGCGCGTATGTGCAGCGAAATATTCTTCAGGCTGCGGCGGAAGCTGGCCGCCGGAGGCGAGAAGCTGAGGTTTTCCACGCGCAGCACCTCGGCCCCCGGCGCAACCTCGGCCTTCGCGAATAAATTCTTGATATCGCGGCCCACCATCATCGAGATGATCTGCTCTTCGGAAGAATCGGCTGTCTTTATCGTGCCGATATACTTGCCGTCGCGCATGACGGTAAGCCTGTCGGATATGACAAAGACCTCCTCCATGCGGTGCGTTATGTAGATGATGCCTACTCCCTGGCTTTTCAGCTTGTTTATTACGTGAAAGAGCTTTTCCGTCTCAGATTTGCTTATGGCGGAGGTCGGCTCGTCCATGATCAGAATCCTGGATTTCAGGCTCAGGGCTTTGGCGATTTCCACCATCTGCTGTTCGCCCACGCGCAAATCCTTGATAAGCGTAGTCGGCTTTATGTTCATCTCCAGCTGCTGAAGATACTCCTCCGCCTCGCGGTTCATCGCGGCGTCGTCCACGAAGCCCGCGCGGCTCTTTTCGCGCCCCATGAAGATGTTTTGGGCCACCGAGGTATACGGCACGAGCTGCAGCTCCTGATGAATCTTCGCGATTCCCAGGCGCTGCGCGTTGATCGGCGTGCGCAGCTCCGCCGGCGATCCGTTGATAAGCACCTCGCCGTCGAAATAAGCGAGACCGCCGGATAGAATATTCATCAGCGTGGATTTCCCCGCGCCGTTCTCGCCCATTAGCGCATGGACTTCCCCTTCCGCTAAGTCAAACGAAACATCGTCCAAAGCCTGAACAACGCCGAAATGCTTAGAGATATGGTTCATTTGCAAAAGGATCTTTGCTTCCGGCACGTCTCCACCTCCCACTCATGTCAAAAATTAGTATAGCAGACAAATACCTGCAAGTATTTATAAAATCTTGCACAACGTTTATAAAATTCGAACTGTTGCACTTTGATGATAAAGGGTATATATTACAATTCAGTTGTTTCTTGTATAATAAGTCAATATGTGAAAACTGCGATGTGTTCGGAAGCTCTTGAATAGGAGAAGCTTATGTTGAACCGGTTCACCACCCTGCGCTACCGGCTTATGGCCAGTTTTTCGGTCATCATAATCATATGCATACTCGCTTCAAGCGTCGTCAGCGCGGTATTTTATTCGGACGCGATTTCCGAGCAGAATATGACGTATACGCTTCAATTGCTGGAGCAGGTGCAGCGCAATGTGGACGCTTATGTGCGTTCTACGGATGTACAGCTCGATACGCTGGCCTCCAATGGAGCTGTGCTCGACTATTTAAGGATGGACGGCTCCGCAGACGAGACCGTGCGCCTCGCGCTCGAATCCGAGGTCCGCAACGTGCTAAGCGCGTACGCCCGGGAGCTTTCACAGATTTACGGCGTACTGTTAACAGGTGAAAACGGGCGGTATGCCTCCAATGAATTCTATAGAGCGACGAAGGACCCGCTGAACAAGGAGCCGTGGTATATTGCCGCGACGAGGGGCGAGCAAAGGCAGTCCATCGTTTCAAAGCCGATACGCCGCAATCTGCGCAACTGGAGAGTATACTCCAACAACGACGTCGCCATGCTGACGCACGCCATAACGGACCCTCAGAGCGGCGTATTGCTGGGTGCCATATCGGTCGATTTGCGCCTGGACGAAATCGAGCGCTCGCTATCGTCGCTGCGGCTTGGGCAGCAGGGGACGATCTTTGTGCTCGACGAGTTCGGCGAAATCGTTTATACGCCGACCAATCCGCTCGTCTACAGGGTCCGGCCGCAATGGTTCGACGGTGAAAGCGAATCCTTCGTCGTACCGATAGGCGGGTATAATATGACTATCCTCTATTCCACGTCGCAATATACCGGCTGGAAGACCATCGGCATGTTTTCAAACGACGCGCCGCCCGCGGCCGTCGTCGCGCTGACGCGCGTTACGTTTGTCGTCGCGGCGCTTACGCTCACATTCGGAATACTGACTTCGCTGTTTCTGACGAATTCGATCACAAAGCCCATTTCGCGGCTGCACAGCCTCATCGTCGAAGCGGAAGGCGGTAATCTGAATGTAAAGTACGTGGGCGGAAGCTCCTACGACGTCGATAAACTCGGCAACAGCTTCAACGCGATGATCGAGCGGATTCGCGTGCTGCTCAAGCTCGTCGTCGAGGAGCAAAAGAATAAGCGCAAAGCGGAGATAGACGCGCTGCAAGCGCAGATCAACCCGCATTTTTTGTACAATACGCTCGATACGATCCATTGGATGGCAAAGGAATACGAGGCGGGCGATATAGAGGACGTCGTAACGGCGTTAACAAAGCTATTGCGAATCGGGCTTTCGCACGGCAACGAGTTCATAACGCTGGCGGACGAGATAACCCATGTGCGGAGCTACCTATACATCCAAAAAATCCGCTATGAGGATAAGCTAAATTATACCGTTGAGGCGGACGAAAGCCTGCTCGGTCTTACGGTTTTGAAGCTGATGATTCAGCCGCTGGTCGAAAACGCCATATATCACGGCATTAAACCTAAGTCCGGCAACGGCCGTATCCTCGTTAAGGTTTATTCTGAAGCGGATACGCTGCGCATCGACGTCCTTGACGACGGCGTGGGCGTATCGGAAGACAAGCTCGAGCGACTGAACAGCGGGTTGAGCCGGCGTGATAAAGAGGGCGGGTTCGGCATGTTTAACGTAAATGAGCGCCTCGCCATGTATTTCGGACAGGATTTTGGCGTTCGGCTTTATAACAATAAAAACGGAGGCGCTATGAGCAGGCTGACTCACCCGCTGCTCTATAGGGCGCCGGATAAAATTGGGGAGGAATGACATGTATAGCGTCATGGTAGCCGACGACGAGCCTAAGATTCGGCGCGGGCTGTGCCGGTTTATTGGAAAATCCGATGTGCCGCTCACGATTTGCGCGCAGGCGGCTGACGGCATGGAGGCGCTGGAGCTGCTTCGGTCGGAATGTCCTGATATCGTATTGCTGGATATTTGTATGCCGAATATGGACGGGCTCGCTTTTCTCGCACAGGCAAAGCGCTCTGGAGCGGCAAAGAGCAAATTCATAGTCATAACCGGCTATGACGACTTTGCTTATGCTCAAAAAAGCGTAGCGTTACACGCGTTTGCCTATCTGCTAAAGCCTATCGACGAGACGGAGCTGTTAGCCTTCCTCCGGGCGGCGGTCGCCGAGCTCGACGCGGAATCAATTGAAGAGCAAAAGAGCAGACAGGCTTTGGCGCAGCTCGAACAAAATAAGAGTCTTTTGAGGGACGCGTTCGACAGGAGATGGATGAACGGCGATATGACGGATGAGCAGTGGCGCGAGGAGGCCGCCTTTTGGGGCGTCGAGTGGCCGGAAGCAGCCTGTTTGAGCATCATAAAGCCGGATACTAAGCTTGCGTATTCACGCGTGCGGGAACAGGCGGCGGAGCAGCGCGGCATTGCGAGTATCTCCGCTGAAGCGGCAGGGCCGCTGAACGTGCTCCTGTGCGCGCAGGGCGACGATGGCTGCTGCGTACTCGTCACGGAGCAGACGCCCAGTGAAGCGTGGTGGGCCGGGTGCGCGGCAGCAATGCTTGAAGAGCTGAAGCTGACGTGCCTTACCGACAGTATGCCGTTTTTCTCCCCGGGCGAGCTGCCGCAAAGCATATCGTCCTTAAAGTCCAGGATTACCGAAAGAGAGCAGAAACACCCTCTGCTGGAGGAGATACGGGAATCGATCGATAAAAATTACTCCAATCCGGCGTTTTGCCTCGCTGAGCTGGCAAAGACGCTGAACACCAGCCAGTCCTATATATCCCGATTGATGAAGTCGGAGCTTTCCTCCACCTTTGTGGATTATCTGACGGCAAAGAGGATAAATGAAGCGATTGTGCTGATGGCAAAACCCGAAAATAAGCTCTCCTGGATTTCCGCGCGCGTAGGCTATTTAAACCAACACTATTTCAGCACGGTATTCAAAAAGCAGATTGGCATATCGCCGTCGCTGTACCGCAGCGGCAAGTTCAGCGATTAGTCCTGGCCGACCAGCCCGTATTAAGGAGAAAGACGGATGCGAAAGCCGTATCGCCCAGCCTTGTTATTTATGTTGATTAGCCTGCTGATTCCCTTGTGCTATGCCTGCGCACAAGAGGACGCCGCGGAGCGCTTGCCGGAATACCAATACGTTATCGGCGTCAGCCAGGCAAATCTGATCGAGCCCTGGCGCATAGCTCTATATGAGGAAATGCGGGCGCAGGGTAATACGCACGACAATCTGCGGCTTATTTTCACCGACGCGGTCGGCGATTACAAGCGGCAGATCGATGACGTAGAGCATTTTTTAGAAATCGGCGTAGACCTTTTAATCATCTCTCCAAATGACGATGCGCAGCTCGCCGGAATTATCAGCGAAGCGTACCGGCAAATTCCCGTAATCGTATTGGATCGTGACGTCGGCGGAGATTACAGCATGTTTATCGGCTCCGACAACAGGATGATCGGCCTTTTGGCGGGCCGGTACGCCGTTGAGCTGCTGGGGGAGGAGGGGGGCGTCGTTCTCGAAATTACGGGAGACAAGAACTCGCCTCCGACGCAAGCGCTATCGGAAGGGTTTTCACAAGCAATCGCGGAGCATCCGAATATAACGCGCGCCGGTTCCATTGACGGCGACTGGCTGCGCGATACGGCTGAACGAAGGATGAAAGACTATCTAATCGTTTCGGAAAAGGTGGACGTCGTTTTTGCCCATAACGACGCGATGGCGTACGGCGCTTATATCGCGGCGCGGGATCTTAGGGTAAGCGGCATTCAGTTTATCGGTGCGGACGGGCTTGACAGCGAAGGGAAGGAGCTGACGGAGCGCGGCGTGCTGGCAGGCACTTTTTTCCGGCATACCGGCGGGAAAGAAGCTGTCGAATGGGCGCTAAAAATTTTAAACGGGGAAAAGATTACCGCAAAGGAGATAATCCTCGAACCCGTACCCATCAACCCCAGCAATCGATGATTAATCGCAGGGGCTCCCTGGCCGCGCGCTATCTCGGCATCAAGCGGGAACATGGTATAGGCGCCCTTTTTGGGGCGCCCATCGCGTTAATCAGTATGCCAGCGTCTTTGGTTCAGGGCCAAGCGGCGCGCTCCCGGGGTTTTTGAGCGCGAAGCCGTTCGCCTTGTATTCATCGTAGTCGAAGCTTTCCAGCTCATCATAGCCCAGCTTATGATATTCGTAGAAGCCCTCCCAGTCCTCGTAGCCGTCGCCGAGACTGTGCTCCAGGAAGGCGTCGGCCATAGCCATGCCCTTGCGGGGCGCTATGTAGAATCCGCCCATCGCCATAACGTTGCAGTTGTTGGCGGTTACGCAGCGCAGCGCGGCCGATACGCTCTCAACTACGGCGCTGTGCACGTGCGGGCATTTGCTCGCGGCGATGTGGATGCCCATGCCGGTGCCGCAAAAGAGCAGCGCCCGCTCGAACTCGCCCTCGGCGATCATCGCCCCGGCTCTAAGGCCGACGCGGTGGTACATCTCCGGCACGCCTTCGTCGCCCTTTTTCGCGCCCACGTCTGTCACGGTCCAGCCCCGCGCCTCCAAGTGCGCGACTATGGCGTCCTTGAGCGCCAGCCCCGCGAAATCGGCCGCGACCAGCACCTGCTTGTCCTTAATCGTTTTCATTGTCCTTACGCGCCTCCAAACCTATATTATCCGCAAAGCCACTTTGCGAGATTTCCCCAGAATTTGTCGTAGGATGCCCACGCCATGAATTCGTTGGAGCCCCAGTGCGGCGAGCAGTCGGAGGAGAATACGGCCGTGCGGCCCTTGCCGTAGGAGCCCGCCACGATAAAAGGATCGCCCGCTATGGTGGCGATGAGCGTAGATTCGCTCTTGGCGACGGTGCGGTTGTAACCGAGGAACCTCGGCCAGCTCTCCTCGACGCCCGCTAAGATGGCGTGATCCTTTTGCACGACCACGGGGGTGACGCCTGCAGGGAGTTCGTTTCTGTCGTCGATAGATGGCGAGCGCCGTTTGGCCGTAGCGCGCCTTGCCGTCGATCCCGCTGAACGACATATAGCCGCCGATCATGCACAGGGACCCGCCGCCGCTAACGTACTCACACAGCGCCTCGCACCTGTCCGAAAGGAACTCGCTCCTTGTAAAGGTGCCCGCGCTCAGCAGCAGCGTATTCGAGCCTATGTCGGACAGCATCACGGCGTCGTATTGCGAAAGCTCCTCGCTCGTGCGCGGAAACTTTTCCGCCGCGACCTCGTTGTTCAGATAGGTGACGTCATATCCGGCCTTCGCGAGCGCTTCCAGCAGCTTCTCCGCGCCCTCGCCGTAGGTGCAGGTGGTAAAGGTATCGAAGCCCTTTATGTGCGTGGTGTGGCTGACCCAGGATTCTCCCGCGAACAGTATCTTTTTCATAGATTGCCTCCGTTAAATATGCGATGTTATTTGCTAATCCCGTAGGGGCGGCCTTCGGCCGTCCGTGGCGCAAAACGGTAGGGGCGCGATTCGAAATCGCCCGCCGTAAAACAAGGCTGACGGTATGCCACGGGCGATTAAGAATCGCCCCTACAATAATGCGACATATGTTTAGTCTTTGCCTGTGCCCAGCTTATTCGCGGCCGGAGCTATTTTCACGCGCTTGTTTTCCGTAAAGTAGTTGAGCACCATGACAAGTATCAGCACGCCGCCCCAGATGAGCGGGATATAGAAGCTGCTGATTTCCGGGAACCTGTTGAGCCCGGACGAGAGCATCTGCAGCACGCATATCGCGAAGATGACGCCGCTGAGTCTGCCCTTGCCGCCGGCAGGGTTGACGCCGCCGAGGATGACGATGAGCACGCATTGCAGCGTATAGACCGTGCCGTAATCGGCCCTCGCGGAGTTGTAGTTGGCGAGCATGATCAGCCCGCCCATAGCGGCGCATACGCCGGAGAGCATATAGGTCTTCACCAGCAAGAGGTCGTTATGCAGCCCGGAGAACTTCGCGGCCGTGAGGTTCGTGCCCAGCATGTAGATCTTCGCGCCGTACGTCGTGCGCGCCATCAATACGTAGAGCACCGCCGCCATCGCCGCGAAGAAGACCAGCTGCGTCGGCAGCACGCCGAAGAGCTTGCCCGCGATAGTCTCGGTGTAGACCATCGGTATGCCGCTTATGGCTTTGCCCTCGGTCAGGACGATCGCTATGCCTGTAAAGAGTTCGAGTGAACCCAGCGTCGCCAATATCGGCGGAATCTTTACCCTGGAAACCAGAATGCCGTTCAGCGCGCCGGCCAAAGCGCCTATACAAAGCCCCGCGGCCATAGCGACGGGTATACCCAGCGCGGGCAGCTCGCCCGATTCGCCCGCGAAAGCCTTTAGAATAAGGCTCGCGCTTATGGACGCGAAGTTCGCGACGCCTACGACCGAGAGGTCTATGCCGCCCGTTATCATGCACAGCATGACGCCCAGCGACATGAGGCCGAATTCGGGGAACTGGGCCGCCATCGTCTGAAAGTTGATGAACGTGTAGAATTTATCGAAGCGGGTTACGGCCATAAACGCCATCCAGACCAGCAGCAGCACGAGCAGCCGGGCCAGGTACACGTCCATCTTTAGAATTGGGGCGAGGAATTTATTTTGCTTCACTGTCCAGCCTCCTTACCTTCGCGCGGGCGGGATCGTTCGCGCGCACGACCTGATACGCGCTGATGCCCGTTCCGACCAATATCAGCAGGCCCAGCGCGGCCCCCTGATAGAATGTGGGTATGCCCATGAGGATCAGCGAGTTTTGCACGATTACGATGAGTATCGTCCCGAGCATACAGCCCGTAAGCGAGCCCATACCGCCGGTTATCGCCGTGCCGCCGAGCACGACGCCCGCGATGATCATCATCTCCATGCCCAGCATGTTCGTGGGGTGGCACTGCGTCATCATGCAGGTGCGGATCAGCCCGGCGAGGCTGGCGATTACGCCGACGAAGACGTAGAGCAGGAACTTCGTGAGCTTAACGTTGAATCCCGCGCGGCGGGCGCTGGTCTCGCTGCCGCCTATCGCGAACAGCCCGCGCCCGAGCATGGTGCGGTTAAGCACGAAGTACGCCAGCAGGATTACCGCCAGCAGCATCAGAAACGCGACGGGCATACGCGACGACAGGCCGGAATCGGGATTCTGAGCGACGAACAGCGCCGAGGTGCCGAAGGAGGACATCCCCTCCGGGATCACCGCGAGCTGCTTCGCGTCCAGCGCGCCCTGCATGAAGCCCTTGAACACGCTGGACGTGCCCAGCGTCACAATCAGCGGAGGCAAATTGAACCTGGAGATCAGGAAGCCGTTGATCGCGCCGAAAACCGCGCCGAAAACGCAGACCAGCAGAATCGGCGCCAGCATCCCGCCCTTGTAGTCCATGTCGAGCAGCGTCTTCGTCGTTATGTAGATGCTCAGCGACGCGAGCGCCGGGAAGGATACGTCTATGCCGCCCGAGATGATCACCATGAACGCGCCGATGGCCATCAGGCCCGGCACGACCAGCGCGGAGGCCAGGTCCACGATGTTGTTCGGCGTGAAGAACTGCCCCGAGCGCAGCTGGATTATCACGGCCAGCAGCGCGATAGTCAGGAAAATGTAGGTTTCATTGTAGCGTGTGAGCTTTTTTAACAACATATCGTCACCTCTCCCTACATCATGTAGCCGGTAAGCCGGGCCGCGTCCGTATCACATGGGTCGAGCGTAGCCGTTATCTTCCCGTCGCGCATGATCAGTATCTCTGAGGAATTCGCCAGTATCTCCGGGATATCGTCCGAAATGATGATGATCCCCAGCCCGTCGTGGGCGAGCTTATGCAGTATCTCGTGGATGTCGCGCTTGGAGCCGATGTCCACGCCGACCGTCGGGCCGTTCAATATAAGCACCTTGGGATTGGTCGCAATCCACTTGGCGAGCACGACGCGCTGCTGATTGCCTCCCGAGAGGGTGCTGGCGGCGTTCGCGTGGTTCGGCGTCGCGATCGAGAGCAGCTCCACGAGCTTTTGGGCCTCGCCGCCGCGTTTTTTGGAGTCGAGCGCGCCGAGCTTGCCCGCGAGAGCGTCTATCTCGGAGATGATAGCGTTGTCGCCGATGCTGCGGGGCAAGAACAGCCCCTCGGTCAGCCTGTCCTCCGGCACGTAGCCGATGCCGTTTTCTATCGCCTTCATCGGATCGTTCAGCACCGCGTCCTTGCCGTCGATCTTGATCGTACCGCCGGACGCCTTGCGCATACCGAACAGCGTAAGCGCCAGCTCCGTGCGCCCTGAGCCTAAAAGGCCGGTTATCCCGAGAATCTGCCCGCGCTTTAGCGAAAAGCTCACATCCTCGAAAAAGCCGTCCAGCGAGAGGTTGTTCACCTCCAGCACGGGCGAATCCGAAACATCCTGCGTCTTAAAGGCGAGCGCGCCGAATTCGCGGCCCGTCATATAATATGAGAACTTCTTATCGTCGAGCTCCGAGGTGTTTCCCGTCGCGACGAGCTCTCCGCTGCGTAATATTGTAAATCTCTCCGAAATCTCAAAGACCTCGTCCAGCTTATGGCTGACGAACAGAATCGCTATGCCCTGGGCTTTGAGATCGGTGATGATTTTAAACAGGGCGTTGACCTCCTTGCGGGTCAGCGCCGTGGTGGGTTCGTCCATGATGATGAGCCTCGCGTCGAACATCAGCGCGCGGCAAATAGCGACGAGCTGCTTGTTCGCCACCGAAAGCGAGCCGACCTTCTGGTCAAGATCGACCTCGAAGTTCACCTTCTTGATCGCGTCCTGCGCGATCTTGCGCATACGGGCCTTGTTGACCAGCTTGCGCTTGCTCGCGAGCTCGGTGTTGAAGGCGAGGTTCTCCATAACCGACAAATTCGGAAATATGGAAAAATCCTGATAGATGACCTGTACGCCGTTCATAATCGCCTCTATGGGCGTTATCTTGCTGTAGGTCTTGCCGTTCATCTCGATATGCCCCGATGTGGGCGTGTAATCGCCGGAAATGATCTTTATCAGCGTGGACTTGCCGCAGCCGTTTTCCCCCGCGAGGCAATGTATCTCCCCGGGGAATATCTCCATATTTATGCCTTTTAGCGCGTCAACGCCCGCGAAGGATTTCTTCACGTCCACGACTTTAATAAGGCTTTGGGCCATTAGGCTTCGCTCCCATCTCTCAGAAGTATCGCGAAAATATTAATTATTATAAATTGCAACGCGCCCTGAAGCGCGTTTATACGCGCTTCAGGGACAACGTTCACATCATTGAGTGTATTAGCCGTTTAGTTTAGAAGCCGAAGCTGTCTACGTTATCGGCGTTGATGACGATCCAGCCCTGGCCTTCGAGCACTGTGGAGCTGCCGGCCTTGAACATCAGGTTGGTGTAGCCCTCTACGCCGAGGTCGCAGTTGTCGGTGATCGCTTCGCCGCGGAGCATCTTGATCGCCATAGCGCACATGGCCTTGCCGGCGAGCGCGGGATCCCACAGCGTGAGCGACTGCACGGCGCCGCTCTTCAGGAGCGCGGCGTTGTCGGCGGGCATACCCGTGCCGGAGGTGAACACCTTGCCGGTTAGTCCCAGCTCTTCAATCGCCCTGGCGATGCCGGGGGCGTCGAAGGAGGACGTGCCCATGATGCCCTTCAGGTCGGGGTATTTCTTGAACATTTCCTTCGCGGTGTTGTACGCGACGTCGCCGTTATCCTCGGATTCGACGCGGGGCTCAGCCTCGAGCAGCGTCATGTTGGGATACGCGGTCTTCGCGTGCGCGACGCCGCCGTCGGCCCATTCATTGTGGGACGCGTTCGTTACGTGGGCGACCATCGTGGTGTACACGCCCTCTTCGCCCATAGCCTCGGCGAGGTTGTCCATGATGAAAGCGCCGTACTGATCGTTGCTGAACGCTTCGATGTCGTAATCGACGTTCGTGAGCGACGCGCCCTCATGGGCGATGACGATGATGCCGGCTTCGCGCGCCTGCTTGAGCACCGGCTCAAGGGAACCCGGATCGACCGGCACGACGCAGATGGCGTCTACGCCCGAGGCGATCAGGTCCTGAATGAGCTGGGACTGGAGCGTCGCGTCGATCTCCGGCGTGCCCCTCTGATAGATGTTCAGGCCGGTTTCAGCCTGGTATTCCTTGACGCCCGTGTCCATGCGGACAAACCAGGGGTTGGTGGCGTCTTTCGGCACGACAACGATTTCCCATTCCGATTCAGACTTAGCCGAAGCGGCTGGGGCCGCGGGAGCGGCAGGGGCGGCGGGCGCTGCGGGAGCGGCCGGAGCGGCAGGCGCTGCGGGCTCGGCTGCGGGAGCAGGCGCCGCAGGGGCGGGGGCGGGAGTAGCAGGCGCGCAGGCCGCCGCTCCGACTAGCATGACGACTGCTAGAAACAGGGCTAATTTCTTCATCGTAAGTCTCCTTTTGTAGTTTTTATCTTACCCGGC
>QMCE01001614.1_pt1 | contig 24549 bp, 15 predicted proteins | sample 1821851 | NCBI WGS metagenome assembly QMCE01 (sample SAMN09453174, study PRJNA476694) | Termite gut metagenome, whole genome shotgun sequencing project. | isolation source: worker | host: Odontotermes sp. | place: South Africa:Pretoria | collected 2016-01-28 | reverse complement strand
TTATATAAAATAATTAAAAAAATACCACATACATGAAAGCTTTCAAGCACATAAAATTTATCGTCGGCATCCTGTCGGCCGTCGTGTTCACGGAACGCGCCAGCGCACAATTCATGCCGGTCGTTTACGACAACAACTACGGTAAGACATACCAATTCACCATGGCTGCGGCCGATTTCCAAAACGGCGACGTCGTTATCGCGGGTACCGAAGCGGAAAGTATGCTCCTCGTATGGCTCGACCGCGAAGGAGAACCCCGCTTCAGCAAGCGTTTCGCTTCGACCGAATTCAGCGAGATAACCAGTATTGAAGCGATCGACGACGAGCGGGTGCTCGTAGTAGGAAGCTGTGCCCTTGCACCGCGTGAGACATCGGGCGCAACGGGACGCGCAATGGTTATCGACAGCCGCGGCACGGTATTGAGGTCTGTTTCCGTAGGCGACAACGGCGCGACTCTCTCGGCAGGCCGCCTTTTGCCCAACGGAACGCTGATACTCGCGGGAAGCACTCCCTCGGCAGGCGAACGTAGCGGTATGGTCTGCAAGGTCGATGCATCAGGCAAGATAGTCTATACATACGTTGCCTCGACAGGAGAACTGTGCGAGTGGTTCGACGTGCATGGCAGCCGTACAGAATATGTAAACGCCGCTTTCACCTCCGTTAACAAGGAGGGAAGTTCCGTGATACGTCTCGACGACCTCGGCAAACCGTACTTCATTACCGTACTGCCGGACCCCACGTTCAAGATCGAAAAGATGGTCAACGGGTACGAGAACGATCTTTTTCTCGTAGGCCAGGGGCAGCAGTCGGGCGGCGCCGTCATCAAGATCCGTCAGGAAGGCGACATTGTCTTCGAGCGCCGTATCGTTCCCGCCTCGGCAGACTCGCGGCTGGACCACATGATCCTGTGTCCGTCGGGCGAAGTGCTCGTAGGAGGTAACGATTCCCAGAATACCTACTTCACGCTGCTGCGTAACGACGGAACGGTCGTCGCAACCAATATGGGCGACGGCGTCGTGAGCGCCATGGCTGTCAATCCGGCGAACGGAGACTGTCTGGTAAGCACATACAGTGCCGCCGACGGGCGTGGCCGCATAGTCAAAACGAGCCGGCAAGGCTATCGCCTCTACGATAAGGTGACGGCCGCCAACTACAATACAATGTTCATCAACGCGAACGGCGACCTGCTTCTGGGCAGTTCGCAGACAGGCCGTCTGAGTATGCTCTCGGCATTGGGCGAGTTGCTTTTCGACCGCTACGTGATCGAAAATACGCCGTCGCAGTTTGCCGACGTATATCTGCCCACGACGGGCGAGGCGCTCTTTTTGGGTGCCGACAGCCGCATAGCCAAGCTCGCGCATGGCGTATATGTCAGCGACATTCTGGTCAATAAACCCATCAACGGCCATGTATCGGCAACTTTCACGGTAACCGTTTCGGGATATTCGTTCTCAAAAGAGGGTTCTCCGCTGCCTGTTTCGGTCGCTTACCGGACACGCCCCATCTCGGCCACCGAGGGCGTCAACTTCAATGCAGTGGCAGGCACCATCTCGTTCGTTCCGTCGGCGGACGGCAGCGACCGCTACCTTAATAAATTCACCGTCGAAGTGCCCGTCAATGCCAACGACTTCCTCGAAGGTTCGCGTACGTTCGCACTCGACCTGTCGGACATTAAGCACAGCTACCTTATAAAATCGTCGAGCGTCGCGACAATAGCCGACCAACCGGCCATTGTCAAAGTGATAGGCATAACGCCCGGCATAGAAGGAGAGAAAGACATCGTATATGAACTCGGCATTTTCAAACGCGACGACACACGCCTGACGAACCGCACCGCGGCCGACATCGTTGTCGACGGTATCTATGGTACGGGAAGTTCCGACAACCTCGACTTCGATATGGGACGCAAGCCGCGCCTCACCATCGCAAGCGGACGCCATAGCGGGACATTCCACGTCGAGACTTTCGAAGACACACGCTATGAGTCGGTCAAGACCGTCGTGGTGAATTTCGACATAATCCACGCGATGAGCGACACCGACGTATCGTTCGGCGCAAGCCAGATCAGTTGTTCGGGAATGCTGTACGATCAGGCGGCGATGGTCGCCATCGAGTCGCTCGGCGACCGGATCAAACGTACTAACGATGTAGTGAACGGCCTGTTCAAGATATCGCTAATCCGCGCCAGCGACGGAGCCCTTCTCACCAACAACAGCGGTGCGGACATCATACTCGACGCTTCGATCTCCGAAGCGAGTACGGCGCGGCACGGCGAAGATTTCGTGGTCACGAACGCCCATTCGCTCCGTATCGCCGGCGACGGACGTAGCAGTACGGTCAATCTGAACGGGTTGGTACTCTACACACCCGCTACCGATCCCAAGAGCGTAGTGGTAACATTGCGCGGCGTACAGGCAGGCGCTCAGGCAGGCCCGCTTTCGATTGCAAAAGACAAGGATACAGCTCAATTCAAGATCCTGAACAATTAACACAAGAACATAAATAACAGATATATATGTCCGGATTAAATAACATATTGCGAGGCATAACTGCGGTAATCCTCGTTCTGTTCGCCGCGGGAAGTATCTTCTCGTGCAGTCCGGATACGTCCATATCGGCCGCTCCTGACAAAGAGAACGTAGAGTTCAGATTGATGGGCATTACAAGTAATGCTGTGGATAACACTCAAATATATCTCTTCCAGGGCGCCGGTTCAAACCATGGTAATTTCGCGCAGCGGATCGTTTCGATCAGCCACACGGAAGACGAGAGGCTCAAGATGCCCGTTCCGGTAGGTATATGGGATCTGACGCTTGTCGCCACCAAGGATGGAAACCGTATGGACGAGGTGATGCATCCCGTCGCCGGAGTACAGCGTATTGGACAGAAGATGTTCGAACTGAAACCGGTGAACGGCGTTTTATACTCGGCACCGGAACTGCTGATGGCCGATATCGAAGAACAGGAGATCGTAGCCAATCATTCCCACGAGGTGGCGGAAGCCTCGCTTTCGCGCAACGTAGCTCTCGTGCGTTTCGTGATCCAGCAGCCGAAGGGTTTCGACGCCTCTTCGAACGATCATCAGATCTCGATAGGCAACATTCCCTCGACGATCGACTGGGCGGGACGCCTCTATCCGAACGCGGCGACCCCGGCAACGTGCGGCGCTAATCGGATGCAGGGCACATTCCAGATAGATGATCTGGGCGGCGGCTTGCAGCGAAGCGACACCGTCTCGTTCATAGTGCCCGCACACAGGGGTGCTACGGCAGCCGATACCACCTTGTGCAAGCTCAACGTTTCGGTATCGCTCGCAATGCCGGGAGGCGACCGCTACACTTCAACCACCCCGGTGGATATCCCCTACGTGCCGAAGGCGAACAAGATATTGCTCGTGAAGTTGCTCGTGGATGGCGAACTTACCGTTAATTCCGACATACTCCCGTGGGTGAACGAAGATCCTTTCGATACCGATATAGCCAATCCCGACACCCAAATGAGGCTGAGTAAAGCCCGGTTGGATCTGAGCCCTTTCAGCGAACAGATTACTGTGACGGCATACTCGAACGGTGCTCCCGTCCGTCCCGACATCGAAGTAGATCCCGCAGCTTCTTCATGGCTAAGTTATCAATGGGGTGCCGCCAGCACCGCCAACATACTGACAGTGGAGGGCAACAGGCACAACTATGAGGGCGTACGGCGCGAATCGGATATATACCTTGTCGTCAACAATTTCAAGAAAAAGATTCACGTAATCCAGGAGCACACAGCCACCGGCACCATCAGCGCTCCCACCCCTGTCATATTGACGCCTGTCACGCCGCAAGTGTATCTCCCCGTCACCACCCCGCCCCCCCCCCATGCATGGAGTATATCGTATGGCTTTTTTGATGCAGTCTCCCATAATCCCGATAGGGCATTTCTCCCGAACTTCTCCATAAACTCCGGGTTCCGTGGCTATTCGGGGCAAGGTATATCTATCATTCGCAAGTCGACCACTGTCGACAACGGCGACTACTCCATGTACTGCAACTCTACCTTCAAGGTACACAACGCTACAACTATGGAGACTCAGGACATCGAAGTATACAATATATTCATGCGCGCCGACGACATAGGCATCACCTGCCCTACGGCAACGGCGTCCGAGACGATAGTTTCCAGCGAAATAGAGGTTTACGGCGGCACCGGGCGTTTCACGATAGAAGAGAATGTCCCTTGGATTGACAATGCCGTGTGTATCCAGAATCCCGATGTCTCGGCACGTGCCGAGAGGCCGTGGGTTCTCCAGTTCGACGCCCTGCGCGAAGGACCAAGCGACCAGTGGACGAGTGGGAGCATAAGGATCCGCAATTACGACGCACCTGACTACTATATAGATGTGCCTGTCCACCCGAACCTGCTACCCGTATTCGAGGATTTCGAATATTTCGTCTTCAGGATCTCGTGGACCAACACAAGCCGTGGTTACGACGCCGACCTGCTTGTCGGGTTTACGGAGAACAATGCCGCATTCGACAATCTTCCTGTTGGCTGGTCGGTAAACGTATGTTCGTATGTTTATCCGGACGGACGCTGGATAGTCAAAGGTCCCGGTAATGCTATTTTGCGATCGAACACCAATCCTAACGGAGGACCTACCGGCAGTTATAACAGCGCTCCCACCTGGTCTGCACAGGAGATGCGCGACGGTCTGTTGCTCTGGGGAGGAGATGCGAACTCGGCTTCCGGCCTGCGCTCCGAATCGACCCTTCTGAATATGCCGTGGATGGACAACAATCCCGATCTGCCGCGAAAGATCACGATAGAACTGCGTGCCCGTTGGTATCAGAATAGTTATACCCCGCGTCCCACATCGGGCGTCACTCCTCTGACGGTTACCTACACCGCCTATAAAGGCGGCACGGGAAGCACCATGCTCCTTTCCGGCAGGGATTTCGTCAATAACAATCCGACCCAAAACATGGTCTATCAGGAGAGCAGGGGTATACCTGTAAAAATGACCACTGCCCAGGTAGCTTACGGCGGTATGCCCACATGGAGATCGAACAGCAACTACGACCTCGTTTGCACCATCACTTACGACCGTATATTGAACACGGCTACCGCCGTATGGAAACAATAATAATCGGGGGAGGAGAGTTATGTCTGTTTTTTTTAAGCTCTATCCCCCGCCGTAGAAATAAAAACCAATGAAAAAGTTCTGTTTGTTTTCGCTTATCGCAATGTTGCTCTTAACAGGGTGCCAAAGGGACTTGCCTAATGGTAATGAACAAGGCGGCGAGACCTATATGGGCTTCACCGTCATTGTCCCCGAAGAGACGCAGACACCGGCTTTCACACGCGCAATGGGCGACGACACCGCCATTGAAAATATGGACCTGTTCGTATTCGACAGTGGTACCGGACTGTTTATCGAACGCAGGCAGGCGACCGATATCGTCGTCGGCAACATTAATTCGACAACCGGAGGGGCGGAATATACATTCACTGCACGCCTGCGTACTACACCCAACCCGTGCGTGATCTATTTCGTGGCGAACGCCCGCACAGCAGGCGACTCCGACCGCTTGAACTTCGGGAATATCAACCTGGAGACAGCGACGCAATTGGACGTTATGAGCAGTATGCGAACCAAAGAGTTGTCGACCTCGGCCGTTGACGAAGCTGAAATGGTGCCGATAATCATGTGGGGAAAGATCGGGTTGGAGGCAATAACCTCGGAGTCACAGCCCGTGGAACGTATTAAACTGCTTCGCACCGTTGCGGCCATCAGCGTGAAGGAAGCCGCAGCAGCCACCCTTGAGAACGGTCTGCTCGATTTCACGATCAATTCGGTAAGCGCCGGCAATATAGCATCTTCAGTATACGTGGCGCCAGACAATTGGGATAACTGGGACAACGCAAACCCCGATATTCCCGATTTCGTCATGGGGACGTCGCCCAGCATAGTGAAACATTTCGGCACTTCCATCGGCACGGGCTATTGGTCGCCGGCAAACCAACTGCACTATGTCAACGAGAGCTCCGGCACCAGACCATACATCATCGTCCATGCCACTTATAAAAGCGTGCAATACTTCTACAAGATAGTGCTGCTGCAGAGCGGCACTTCGTCACCGATCGATTTCGTGCGCAACCACAGGTATATCGTGAACATCACAAGTGTTTCCGGTCCTGGCTATCAGACTCTCGCACAGGCCGTCACCGGCGAACCGTCGAACGGTGTGATCGAGTCTTTTACCGACACCCATGAAGAGCTGGTCTCGTTCGTTGCCGACAGCAGACACTATATGGGCATCTCGCGCGACGAAGTATGGCTGATATACGGCGGTGGCCAATATCCGACGGAAGAGTTGGCCTATGTCTTTGCTACGAGACGTACGCCCACCGCTATTTTTCAAGGTACCGGCCTTCCGTCGGGCAATCTCTCCGTGACTTTAGATGCACAAAAAGGATTGTGGAAGATCACCGGACAGCCAACCGCAACGGGTAACGGGACTATTACGGTATCCGACGGGGTGCTGGAAATGAAGATCAACGTATCGGTGTTCAGCACCGACGACTGGCAATCACCCGTAGGCGGCGGTGGCTCTTTCTATACTCCCAGCGGAGACATTAAGCCGGACGCCTCAAAATGGCGTATGGATCTTCTTCCCGGTTCGCTCAACGTTTTCCTAAGCACTACGAGCGGGAATCAACCGTCGCCGACCCCGGCGAACAGTGGTACCAACTGGGGGCAATGGGGGGTGACATCGGCAACGCAGACTGTTCCCGAACTCTATATATTTGTCCCTTCGGGCGTGGGACAGGGCAGGGACAAACCCTTCAGCGGCAAGATCAGCTATACTTATACCGACAGCGAGGGAATAACCTTTAACGGACATTTGATGATAAATGGCAGATCACCACAATAATAGATATTGTGTTAATATGTAAAAAAAGCGTTGGTAAACCCCAACGCTTTTTTATATGTAAGATCGAACAGCAGGCATAGATGCTACGCTGAACTTGCACCAAACAGGGGTATTGAAAACAGGCTTACCTTTATCCGGAACTCCGTTCTTTACTGCACCGTGCGGCGGTAGGTGTCGTAACGTTCGATGACGTTGTCGACGAAGGCGAGCGTCTCGCCGCTACCGCGGAAACGGCGGTACTCTATCCCCTCGGGGGCGAATGAGCTGTCACCCATGAGAACGAGATATTTCGATACCGTCTCCCATGAGTCGGGATCCTCGTTATGGGCTTTGGCGAGGCGGCGCGCGGTTTGGATATTGCCTATTCCTCCGTTATATGCGGCAAGCGTTATGCATAGCCTGTCGTCTTCGGCGGTATCATCGGAGAATCCGATCATATTGTCTATGCTCTTTATAAGCTTGGACGCTATGGTAAGGCTCGTGCGTGGGTCGCGCAGGTCGCGTCCTTCCATTTTGAATTGGCGGGCTACGACGGGCATTATCTGCATCATGCCCTGGGCACCGCGGTGCGATGTCACGTCGGTACGGAACCGCGATTCGTTATATGCTATGGCCGACAGAAGCCTCCAGTCGACCTCTTCGCTGAGGCCTACCTCCCGTATGACATCGTCCCATACGGATATTCCTCCGACCACGCGGTTGGGTTTGTTGATAGCCGGGAGTTGCTTTCCGAATCCTTTCTCGAAGTATATCGAGCCGAGCGAAGCGTACTCTTTCGTATCGCGGTATCCGGCGAGCCATGCGTCGAAGCCGTCCGCCAGAGCCGTATTACGGCCGTCGAATACGAGACTTATGGGCACCTGTTCGTCGTATTCATATATGCACGCGATGTTGCGTAGTATATCGACCGCCAGCAGAGCTTCGCTCTTCTCGCATATAAGCATATCGAACTCGCCCTGCGACAGCGCACGCGCCATCTCGAACCCCTCGCGCGTAGAGACATAGATATGCGCCGAGGAGAGTGAGTCGAGCAGCCTGTCGTAGCTGTCCGTATCTTCGAAACCGGGCGACACCATAACCACGCCATCGCGCATAAGGCCGGTTATGGAACCTCCCTGCGCACCGTATAGGGCGGCATTCCTGTCCGAGGTGAGAATAACGTAGTTGGTTGAGTAGAGCGGCAGGGAGAATGTCCCCTCGCCGCCTGCGTCGGCGGATAGCGAAACGACTATATCGGCATCGCCGTTCACGAGCCTCTTGTCGATGTTCTTTCGGGAAAGGCCTGTTTCTATCCGTATCTCCCTGTCAGACGCTGCCGCATATGCGCCGAGCAGTTCGTAGGCATAGCCGTAGCTCTCGCCTCCGACTATGAAGTAGCCCGGCATATCCTGTGAGATAGCCACCTTGAGAGGTTCGTCGTTATTTACGGCATCCTCTCCGGACATTCGCTTTTCGGCTCTGCAGGCACAAAAAAGTATGAAAAAGAGCGAAAAAATGTAAAACGATCGGTTTTTTACCATTCAAACAGTATTAGTTATAAAAACTCCAGGAAACCCCGTACTTGAATACACGCGCATTGAGCGGGTAATGAAGTACGGCGAAATAATCTCTTGTTCCGAAGAGATCCTGGCTTGCGTGCTCCAATTTAAGGAATATACGCATACGCTTCCACTTGAACGCGGCAAATACATCCACCCATGGATATCCGCCTATCTGTTTTTCCTTCTGGTTGTAAAACTGCCCCACCGCGGGGTTGAACCCCAAGGCGTAATACTTTGTGTTGTAGCGCCCGTCGAGACCTATCTGCGCCCTGAGCACATTGCGTACCACATTGAATTCGAAGTAGTACGAAACGTACGCGCTGAAAAGCGGCACCGGGGCTACATCCTGGTCGGTACTCCACTGCAACAATACCCTGTGGTTGAAGTGAAAGTTCCCCGCGCGGAAATCCTTGCGGGCATACACCCCCGTCACGCTCACCACTCCGGACGACTGCACGGGCTTAATATCCCTTATGTAAGCTTCGGCTTCGGCATTATAAACGTCCGTGTAATATATTTTATTGCCTACGATGCTTTGGTGCAGCCCCGCCTCCAGATTCCAGTGTGGGGCGTCGAGCTTTACCTCGAAGCGGGTCTTATTCTCTTTGGCGAAAGAATTTGTCCACTTGTAATGGTTGGAATAGAGGTTCTCCGCCCAGTAGGAGGGCGATGCAAGCGAATAGTTGAGCCTCCCCGAAAGCGACACGGGACGCCCGCGGAGATAGACGCTGAATCTGGCGTTGGCTTCCGCCTCGAGGTCGCCCACACGGTGGCCTGCAAAGACGAAATTAAGTTTGCCGCCCCAATCGAAGTATTTGCGAAACTTACCCTCGACCGAGCCGTAAATATAATAGTCGCTCCTTTTCTCCTTACCTATGCTGCCCGTAAGGTAGTCGTCGGGGTGGAACATCCGGTAGCTGTGCATATCGAACCCAGCTCCCGCATTGACCGTGCCTACTATGGCATCCCTGTCCCACGGCTGAAGCTGCAGAAAGAACCGGTTGGAGAGCTTTGTCTCCGATATCGAGTCGCGGGTTTCGGCGTCATCTCTGCCGTCTATGTACCAATGGGGATAGTAGCCCCGCGACGGACGGTAAGGATCGTATTCATTCACATTGGGAGTCTCCGGATTATCGAAGTTATTCCAATAATTTTCTCCGGTAAATCTATCCTTCTTCTGGTCGTTATATCTCTTACTCCACACATCGTAACGGAAAGCGTAACCCACATAGAATGCCGGTACGCCCGACATCGAGAAGTCGTCGTCAGTCAGCCTGCGCAGAGGAACGCCGTAAGTGTGTACGGTATAAACGGTATTGTTCTTGATAACGTTCCTTGCCCCGCCGTTGCCGGAGGCATCCTCATCCAGCCAGAAGGGAATGCCCTTGTTGCCCTCCTCGAACAGCGAATCCGTTACCAGACGGTCGTCCACCACGCCGCCGTTGTCGTGTACGTCGATCTTGTTGTATATATAGCCCGCATGGGCGCTGTAACGCTTGCCCGTATGCGAAAATCCAAGCGAAAGGTCTGCGTTCCTGGTGCGCTGATTCTTATATATACCTCTCGTCCCCATATTATGGTACGTAACGTTGAATCCGGTGGAGGGAGCTATGTTCTGGGCGTGTATGATCGAGAAATTATCCTCCGCATAGCGTTTCTGTCCGGCGGTAATGTATTGAAGCCGCGTAAAAGGCCTCTTTACGTTATAGAACGGGGCTGTTTCGGGCGTAAAGATATACGAGTAGAACGGCTTAGTGAAATCGAAATTCCGGTAATCGGGTCTGTCGTGATAGGCCAGCGGCACGGTTGCCCCACCGAGGTTGCCCTGATATGCGTCCCCCACCCCTTGCTTCTGGTAGAAATAGTCCAGATTGAAATTGTCGAGCAAGGTGTCTATAACGGTCATATGAACCTTATTTTCAAACATATCCACATACCAGGCGAAGTTCGCCTGCGACCTTGTGGAGTCGTCGAAAAAGAACGATTCGAGGGGTTTGCGCGGTCTCCTCTTTTTGGTGGTATCGGCAGGCATCCCCTCTTCTTCTCCCTCGGGAGTATCGAACGGGTTAATCCCCATGTCGGGCTGTTGGCCGCGATCACCGAAATCCATCCGGCCGCGCCCCATATCCGAGGAGCGCATAGCCTGAGCCCGTATCTCTCCGGTGAAGAGAAACAGGGCGGGGATCAACAGGAGTGCAAATTTGTAATATGTCGTTCTCAACATTCCTCGAAAACAAGCTCTAAGCCAATAGTTGCCGCCGCAAAGATAACGTTTTTTTCAACACGATGTCATTCGCACCCGTTCCGCGAACTGCGACCACAAGTTAGAGACGTACAAAACGCGGTTTTATTGCCATAAATCCGCTGCATATTTCAACAGCGCCTCAAAGAATCCTTTTTCGATGCCTATTCCGATCAGGATCGCAATACCGAAACTCAACAGAGTGCCTATTAAAACATACTCTGTTTTTCCTGTTTTTTTATCGTTATATCTCAGCACGGATTTTGCCGCAATTATGAACCCGATCGCGGTGTATTGCTGCAACATGACCAGGACCATTGCCATTATACGTTCTATACTGCCTATCCAGCGTCCGGCTTTCTCGAGATCGTTCTCGTTTTCACTCGGGTCGTACAAATTCAACGATGACAGGCAGCTGCGTATTACGATATTGGCAGGCTTCATACACAACAGGAATCCTGCCAGGGTCAGCAACCGGTCAACCGGGAAGAGACCCGGGCAACAAGGTTCCGAATGTGTCTGCCCCCAATATATCACCACCGCGCCATACATTACGGCCATATGCAATATCTGGTCTATGAAAAATATGTAATGATTCGTATAGAGTTCACCGTAATTACCCTTTTTTGTTTTAATCCGACGCTCTGTAATGCACTTTAGGGCATCGATAATAAAATGACTTATTGCTATAGCCAACGAGTACCATATGAACTCACAGGTCGGTGTCAGCGCAAGCGACACAACGAATACAATTAATATATGTACATATATATGCCACGAACCAAGACATTTGTTCTGTTTCCCGCGGCTGAAACATTCGGGCTGGACAAAAAAATCGGCTATAATGTGCGCAATAAATTGAGCCAACAGTATTTTCTCCATATATCGTCTTTATTCAAAGTGTACTGCCATATTACCGAATGTCTTGAAAGTCGAATTTTGAAAAAAGTCCAATAGCTTCCTCTATCGACGCCCAACCGGCATTTTTCGAATGTTGGTTTACGGACGACTGTGATATTTTAAATCTGGCGGCAATGTCCTGCTCTGAATATCCCAACAACTTCCATAATATTATCTCGCTCTGTTTGCGTGTCATTTTTGCAAATATCGTATCGAGAAGAGATAACACGGGTTGAAAGATGCTGTTTTGAAATTCGCTGACCGACCCGAAAAACATGGTGTTTTTTATCGTCACTCTCTCTTTGTTCGATGTTTTCTGCTCGGAAATGAGACGTCCCGAAATATTTATGGCTTCCCCCCTCCAAATTTGTTTGTCGGCAAGTTCAATATCTATTTCTCCTATACCAATGGCAATACGCACTCCATATGTTTCAAACAGTTTTCGATATTTTCGAGTCATCGGGTCATAGTTGTCGGATGCATCCAAAGGAAGCGACTTTATTCCGGCTTTAACTATCAGAGCTACTCGCAAGGCATCACGCGGATTCGGTATAAGACATTCTATAAAGTCGCCTGCAACCAAGCGTTTCTGTATCTCTTCTTTTTGATCCTCAATGCCCGAATCCGACAGGATATATTCCATAAAGTCGCCATGAACATCCTTATTATCTTTTACCCACCCAAACAGTTGATATATTCGTTTAGTCAGGTTATCTACCTCGCCAACCGATAAAGAGGAGTACGCTATTACATCTGCCGATATTGTCGCTCTTTTCATAGCTATTACTTTTTCTATCGCACAAATATAAGGTTTAAAACTTATGTACGCAACTTATAAGCAGATTAACTTATATATTACATTTATAAGTGATACAACTTATATAACTCAAGGTATTTAAAAAATTATCCGTATGGTTAGTGGACGGTCATTCATCTACCGATTTTCCTCGGCGCGACGGGCACACCGCCCACATTATGAGCGAGGCGAGGATGTAGAGCACGACGGTCATGCCTATGCCGGCCGCACGGAAAAATATGACGAGCAGGGCGGCGGCCACTATAAAGAGGTATTTGACGGCATTTTGCCTGAAACCGCCTCCGGTAAACTTAAGCGAGAACATCCTGACGGGCGAAATGAGTAGCCACGACAGAACGAGCACACAGCCCAGTACGATCCACGGGGCGTAAGAAGGCATCTGCGCAGGCATATAAAGCGCGGCATACCATCCGGCGGATCCGACCAGAAGTGCGTTGGCCGGAGTCGGCAGCCCTTCGAACTCACTCTTCTGGCTGTCATCGATATTGAACTTGGCAAGCCTGAGCGCCGAAAATGCCACCATTACGAGCACGAGAGCGCCCCACCACCCCTCGCCGCCGGCCATATGGAATATCCGGAGGGCGATTATCGTGGGCACCAGACCGAAACTGACCATATCGGCCAAAGAGTCGAGTTGCACGCCGAGTTTGGAGTACTGTCCCGTAAGGCGTGCAGCCAGTCCGTCGAGAAAATCCAGCACCGCCGAAGCAAGCATAAGCATGAACGCAGCCCTGAGCGATTCCGCGTGCTCCAGGGTTATCATCCCCACCACGGCAAGCGTCCCGCAGGCGAGGTTGAGCAGTGTCAGGATATTGGGCAGGGTGAACAATTTTACTCTCATAATGTCGTTGTTATTTTTGCAAAGATACGAAATGTTCATACATTTGTTTTCACAACAGAATACCTATAATAATAATGAACCACAATAATTATTGCGTCATAATGGCCGGCGGAGTCGGCAGTCGCTTCTGGCCTATAAGCCGCCTCGACAGGCCGAAACAGTTCCTCGACATACTCGATACCGGCAAGACATTCATACAAAGCACTTTCGATCGCTTTGTCCGGTTCATCCCCGCGGAGAATTTCCTTATAGTGACGAATTCGGTCTACAAACATCTCGTCCTCGAACAACTGCCATTGCTGAAAGAGGATCAGGTGCTGTGCGAACCGCTGGGACGCAACACTGCCCCGTGTATCACCTACGCCGCATTCCGGCTTAAAGCCATGAACCCGGAGGCGACGATGATAGTCACACCTGCCGACCACCTTATCCTCGACGAGGAGGAATTCGGCAAAGTGATCTGCGAGGCGGCCGGATTCGCTTCGGGGAAAGACGCCCTGGTGACCATCGGACTGAAACCCACAAGGCCTGCCACGGGATACGGATACATACAGGCCGAGAAGCCCATCGTCGAGAACGCGATCAATTCCGTAAAGACCTTCACCGAAAAACCCAACCTCGAACTTGCAGAGGCTTTCATCCGGTCGGGCGAATTTTTCTGGAACTCCGGCATATTCGTCTGGACGGTCGATTCCATAATGAAGCCGCTGCGCCGGCTTCTTCCCGAAACATACCGTATGTTCGAATCGATAAGCGATCACTACAATACGCCGAACGAGCAAACACACATAGACCGCCTCTACCCCGAATGTCGCAGTATATCGATAGATTACGGGATAATGGAAAAGGCCGACAACGTCTATGTACGTACCGCCGACTTCGGGTGGAGCGATATAGGCACCTGGGGTTCCCTGTACGAATACGCCTCCAAGGATGCTTTCGGCAATACGGGCGAAGACAACACTTTCCCGTTCGATACCCGCAACTGCCTGGTCAAAATACCAAAAGACAAAATAGCCGTGATCGACGGGCTGGACGACTTCATTGTGGTCGACACCGACGACGTACTTATGATATGCCCCAAAAGCAACGAGCAGAACATCAAACGTTTCATAGATGCGGTGAAGTTCACTAAGGGCGACGGGTATATTTAACAGTTATCAGCTATCAAGAGAACAGTTATAAGCGAGCAGCGGGCAGTGAATGCGGCGGACAATACTTCGACGATCGGGAGCAGGATCGAAGCGCTTTACAATATAATATATAAAGCGCTCCCCCTCATTACGACCGACAGCCGCAGCGCCGGACCTGGGTCGCTGTTCTTCGCTCTCAAAGGGGCTTCGTTCGACGGCAACAGGTTCGCCGGTGCCGCGCTCGATGCAGGAGCCTCTCTCGCAGTGGTCGACGACGCAAACGTCATCGCCGAATATGCCGCCTCGCACCCCGGAGCCGACCTTTCGTCGCTCTTCTTCCTGACCGGCGATGTACTCGAGGCATTGCAGGCGCTTGCCGCCCTGCACCGAAAGAGGCTCGGCATCCCCATACTCGCCATAACCGGTACCAACGGCAAGACCACCACCAAAGAACTCGTCACGGCGGTAATGGCCAGGAAATACAATGTCTATTCCACCCGCGGCAATCTCAACAATCATATAGGTGTTCCCCTTACACTGCTCTCCATGACCGGGGAGACGGCATTCGGAGTGGTCGAAATGGGTGCGGGTTCACAGGGGGAGATAAAGTTGCTGGCCGGTATCGCAGCGCCTGATTTCGGCCTGATAACCAATACCGGGCGCGCCCATCTCGAAGGCTTCGGCGACGAAGAGGGGGTGCGCAAAGGCAAAGGGGAGCTTTACGATCATCTGGCCGCCTCGGGAGGAACGGCCATAGTCAGGAGCGACGACCCCGTATTGGCCGGGATGGCCTCGCAAAGAGACGGGTTAAAGATCAAATCCTACGACATACACTACGCCGACGGCATGGAAAGCAGCCTGGCCGGAGACTATAACCGTGCCAATATAGCGGCCGCCGTGGCCGTGGGGCGCATATTCGATATTCCCGACGCAGCGATAAGAGAGGCCGTTCGAGACTACCTGCCCGACAATAACCGGTCGCAGCTTATCGACACCGGCCGCAATGTGGTTTTGGCCGACTGCTATAACGCCAACCCTTCGAGTATGGCGGCAGCCATCGAAAATTTCGCGGCAAAAAGCAATCCCAAAAGGAGGGGAACCGTTCTGAAAAAAACAGTCGTTCTGGGAGACATGATGGAACTCGGACGGTGGGCGGCGACGGAGCATGAAAAGATCGCGGAACTTGCTTTGGGCAGCGGTTTCGACCGTGTTATTTTTGTGGGCGCCAATTTTTCCGCGGCAGTCGAACACCTGACGGGGGGAAATCCGACGCAATGGGTGGAAACACTGCCCGATACAGGCAAACTCAAGGAATATCTCGGCACGGCCTCAGTCCGTGACAATATCATATTGATAAAAGGGTCGCGCTCGATGAAACTCGAAGAAACGATCGGATTTTTGTAGGAACCGTTAAAGTCATGCGATTTACCGACGGCACTTTCGCGGCCGTTATTTTTAAAATATTTTAAAAATAACGGCCGCGGTTTTGCTCCGCATAAAATAACTGAAATTTATTATCGGTAATTTGTTCAGTTACAAAAAAACATATATCTTCGCAATTGCATGAATATTACAAAAGAAGTACATTTCGAAAACGAGATGCTCATATATTGTTGACTGACAATATGGTATCTCTATCGGATCGTACAAAAAACCGTAGATATAAAAACAATAAGCGTGCCTGGTCGAGGTATCGGTGCGGTGAAAAGCAGTAAAAAACCAAGAATTCTTATTATATAACACTTTAAATTTAAAACAACACAAACTAAAATTAATTCGTATGAGAAAAATTGTACTATCAATTTTCACGATTTTGATGCTGTGCTTTTCGCTATCAGCTCAGAATCAGCGAGTATCCGGTACAGTTACCGATGAGAGCAGACAGCCGCTTATCGGAGTTTCTGTTATCCTGAAGGGCACGCACACGGCTGCCGTAACGGGCGTAGACGGTCAGTATTCGCTCAACGTTCCTGCCGACGGTGTTCTGGTATTCTCCAGTTTGGGTTATACGACCCAAGAGATCAGCGTAGCCAACAAAACCGTCATCAACGTTGTCTTGGTAACCGACGTCAAGGATGCCGGCGAGGTGGTCGTGATCGGTTACGGTACGGGTCAGAAACTCGGCACTGTAACGGGTGACGTTTCGACCGTTTCGGCCGACATCGTAAAAGACAAACCGACAGCCAACGTCGCAGACGCGATGCAGGGACAGGTTTCCGGTCTTTCCATCATGACAAGTTCGGGTGAACCGGGACAGGTTTCATCGATAATGCTCCATGGTGTCGGCTCTCTTAACGCATCGAGCACTCCCCTTATCGTTGTCGACGGCGTTCCCAGTGCCTCGGGCGTATTGCAGAGGCTTGGCAACAACGACATCGAGAATATAACGGTATTGAAGGATGCATCGGCGACATCGATCTACGGTTCGCGTGCTGCTAACGGCGTTATCTACATAACCACGAAGAAGGGCAGGAAAGACCTTCCCGCCTCGATCAGGCTCAGCGCCAACTATTCGATAAGCACGCCCGCAAGGAACGGACGCCTTATGATGGACGGAGGCGAACTCCTCGATTGGGAGCTCGAATTCAACGAATTGACTATCGATGAGTATCTCGCTTTCAAGGAGCGTTACGACGAGGATGGGAATTTCGACTGGTTCAAGTTCACCTTCCCCACCAAGTACAACTATAATGTCGATTTTTCCGTACAGGGTGGATCGGAGTTTACCAACTACTACGTTTCGGGCGGCTACCGTAACGAACAGGGACTTGCTCCGGGCTCATGGCTCGAAGTATACACTTTCCGTCTCAGTCTCGATACCGACATACGCCCCTGGCTCAAGTACGGTACGAACATCGGTATATCATACGACGTGAACTCGAGGGCCCGCACAGCATTCCAATCCGAAGGCGCAGACCCATCGGCTCCCGGCTTCTTCGCCATGCTTATGCCCGGATACCGCTATCCGACCGATACGGATGGCAATGAACTTACGGAACTGATTCCAGGTACCGTACCCATTTACAACCCTTACGTGGATGCAAGATTACGTCCGGGATCGAGCGACAACGTATATATCAACGGTAGCACATATCTCAATATCAATCCATTGAAAGGTCTGAACATCCGTTCCGTTTTCGGTGTCGAATTTATCGATTTTACGTCGAAAAGCTATACCGACCCGCGCTGGCTGTGGGCTGCCGGAACGGGAGCAAGATCTCGCTCTTTCGATCGTCAGAACACTTTCAATGTTACCAATACCATTGAATATAAGTTCAGCCTGAACGAGAATGTCCACAACTTTACCATACTTGCAGGTCAGGAGGGTTTGGCTTATTCGAACCAATACTTCCTCGCACAGTCTATCGGTCAGAACGATTTCCGTAATATGCTTATTAGCAACGGAGCGGAGGCGACGATAAACAATGTGGACGAAGAATTCAGGGAATACAACTACCTCTCCGCTTTCGGACGTCTCAACTACAACTACAAGGAAAAATATTCGGCTGAGTTCACGTTCCGTAACGATGCCTCGTCGAAGTTCGGCCGCGATGTAAGGAACGCTCAGTTCTGGGCTGCCGGTTTGCTTTGGAATGTCAAAAAAGAGGACTTCCTCGCCGATAACAGGGCTATAACCGCTCTTACTTTTCGCGCCACTTACGGTACCCAGGGTAACTCGTCGATGCCCGATGTTAGAAGCCCTACCGGCATGATTATATATGGTGAAAACCTGCATCTCGGACTTGTAGGTACTTCCCGGTATCAGAATGCCGTATCATGGATACTTGCATGGGCGGGTAACCCCAGACTTACATGGGAGAAGCAGGACCTCTTCAACGCAGGTTTCGAATTAGGGTTATTGAATAAACTCAACGTCGCACTTTCCTACTATTACCGCAACACTCACGATATGTTGCAGGATATCCCGGTATCGGCTACGACAGGTTTTACCTCAAGCTGGAGGAATGCAGGTTCGATGCTTAACACCGGTGTGGATATAGACCTTACGTACAATATCTTCCAGAATAAAGACTGGAATATTAATCTCAGCACCGTATTCGGATACAACCATAACGAACTTACCGAACTGTACCAGGGCGTCGAAGAGATTCCTTTCCCCGGAGGTCTGATGACAGACAAGGTAGGCGAACCTACCGGTATGTATTACGCACCCGTATCCGTGGGTGTCGACCCGCGCGACGGTTATGAAATGTATCTCGATGAGAACGGCAATCCTACCAAAGACGTTGCACGGTCGGCATATCACGTGACCGGCAAGTCGCGTTGGGCTCCATATCAGGGCGGTTTCAACTTTAACGCCACATGGAAAGGACTCAGCCTTTTGACACAATTCTCCTGGAGGGTTGGCAGCCACATCGCATCCAATGAAGCCTTCTTCCTCGAAGGTCCGGCATTCAAGATAAACGGCCGTCCCGATTATATGCACAATATATGGCGCAATCCTGGTGATGTTACCGATATTCCCGGCTACCATGCACCTCTCGAACTGTCGTCAAGGCACATCAGCAGCACTTCGTTCCTCCGACTGAAGAGCCTTACCCTCTCTTATGACTTCCCCAAGAATCTGATCGATAAGACAGGCTTCCTTCAGGGCGCAAGAGTATTCTTTATAGGACGTAACCTGTTCACCATATCTCCCTACGACGGTTATGACCCGGAGCCTTACCAGTACCAGTTCGCATTGGGTGAATATCCGATGTCGCGCCAATATTCGTTCGGTATCGAACTTACTTTCTAAATATGTAAAAAATGAAGTGTATGAAAAATATTAATAAAATCTTACTGTCCATCATTGTCGTTACGGCTCTATGGGGCTGCGATCTTGAAAAATACCCGAAGCATCAGATATCGATCGACGAGTCGGTCAAGACAATAAATGACGTGGAAAGACTCAGACTGGGCAGTTATTCCTATGCCAGATCTTTCTTCGGCAGTATGCCATGGATCGCCTACGATCTTATGGGAGACTTTATGCACTCCGTTACGGGAGCGTCCAATACTTACGGAAACTTTCCGAGGTGGACATTCACGACTGCGGACGGAGACATAGGAGGTGTATGGAATGGCGCATACGCTGCAATAGCCAATATAAACCTGTTCCTCGATAACATCGACGATGTAGAGACAGTCTCCAAGGAAGAGGAGGATTTAGTTACCAAAACGAAAGGCGAGGTCACTCTGCTCCGCGCCATGATCGAACACCAGTTGCTCCTCAAATACTGCAAGAGTTACGCTCAGGTAAGTGATCCAAGGGCAGAACTCGGTATACCGTCGATGAGAACCTATAACCCCGGTATAGAACCCTCACGTAACTCTCTTTTCGATTCTTACGATTTACTGCTCAAGGATATCGAATTAGCAAAAACGGCACTGGCCGAAGTTGTTTTCGATAAGAATGATCCGAATAAAGTACCCGAAGGTGATTTACATATCGATTGTGTATACGCTCTCGAAGCACAGGTCCGCCTTGCTATGGGCGATTGGCCTGGAAGCGCGGCAGCGGCATCTAAAGTAATAACCTCATCGGCTATGTTTGGACTCATTGGCAATGCAACCGGATTTGAAGCTATGTGGTCGGGAGACAAAGGAGATGAAATAATATTTAACTTCTACGCTACCAATGCTGAAGGCTCTGCAACATGGGGCAATTACTTCAGGACGGAAGATCCCCAGCAATCCGGTGCTTACTATACAGCCGACTTCATACCCGCTCAGGGTCTGATCGACCTGTATGATGAATATCCCGGCGATATTCGCAAGAACGCCTATTTCATGCAGGGCGTACTTGGGAAAGATGGTCCCGCTGGCGTTTGGTTCCTTAATAAATATCCTGGCAACAGGGCGCTGAGGGAAGATGCCACCAAGAACGACTACCGTCACAAAAGGATCGTATTCCGCCTTGCCGATATGTACCTTACCGCTGCTGAAGCTTATGCTATGGCCGGCGATGCGACCAATGCCAACAAAATGCTCGGCGACCTTCGCAGCAAACGTATCCCCGGTTACAGCCATACGAACCTTTCCGGTACCGATCTTATGGAAGCCATAAAGACCGAGCGCTTGAAAGAGATGGTCATGGAAGGTACCCGTATCTCCGACCTGAAGCGCTGGAATGATCCTATGACCCGCCTTAGCGAACAGTCCGCACCCGGCGAGATCACGATTATAGAAACACGCAACGTGACGATCTCGGCAGGCTATTATAAATTCGTGTGGCCTATTCCGATCGGAGAGATGAGTGCAAACGACGGAATAAAGGATCAACAAAACGAAGGTTGGTTATAAGCTAATTTAACTTAAAACATTATAAAAATTATGAAATACATAAAATTATTATTGATAGTTGCATTGGCTGCCATCGTCTCGGTATCTTGCGATAAGGGAGAAGCGGAGTGGACAGGAGGCGGTGATGCCGAGATTTTCTTCGGCATAAAAGACAAGCCTGCCATTAAAAATGAAACCAGGTTGGTCGAAACATCGAGGGTATTTACCCAGATACCGATCACTTATATCAATGAGCCATATTCATTTCCTTTCTCGATCGATATAGAAGTGGTTAAGGTTACCGACGACATTCCGTTGGCGGAAGTACTGATGATCACGGCCACCAAGTTGCATTTCATCAAGGGACCCGAGTTCGACGATGACGGCAATCCGATAATTATGACCAAAACGTCGTATCTGGAAGTACAGCCCGTAAATGCACCTCATATCGATAAAGATGTGGAGATCATCTTCAGGATCACCGGACAACCCGATGGTGTTACTCCTATCGAAGAGTATAAGGAGTATACGCTCACGATCACCAATGCAAATAACTAAATGTAGCAACAGGCAAATTTCAGTATAAATTGCCGTTACACATAATGAGAAGAGGCCGCTAATACGGCCTCTTCTCATTTTTAGAAGTCGTTTGAATTTTGTGATTTTCGCACTTTTCAAATAACATCTTCGGCAAACAAGCTAAACAGGCATATCGAATTTACGACCGAATCACTACAAGACATGAGCCCCAAAAACCAACCACCGCAATATTTTTAACCTGAGTCTGGATTATTAATAAGGAAATAGTTACTTTTGCACACAAAGAGCAGACAAATCATTAAAATATCATAACACAGTCATGGACAATAAAATAACCAATATAGCCGCCGATAATATCCGTATACTTTCGGCAGCTATGGTCGAAAAGGCAAAATCGGGACATCCGGGCGGCGCGATGGGTGGCGCCGACTTCATTAACATTCTCTACTCGGAGTTCCTCAACTACGATCCCGACAGGTTGGATTATCCGTTCCGCGACCGCTTCTTCCTCGATCCCGGTCATATGTCGCCTATGCTCTATTCTGTATTGGCGCTTTCCGGCGCAATGCCGGTCGAGGAGTTGAAAAATTTCCGCCAGTGGGGAAGCATCACGCCGGGACATCCGGAGGCCGACCTCGCCCACGGCATAGAGAACACTTCCGGACCTCTCGGACAGGGGCACGCCATGGCCCTCGGAGCCGCCATAGCCGAACGTTTCATGGCAGCCCGCTTCGGCGAATGGATGGCACATAAGACCTACGCCTATATTTCGGACGGCGGCATCGAGGAGGAGGTATCGCAGGGCGTAGGCCGTATAGCCGGACACCTCGGGCTGAGCAACTTCATAATGTACTACGATGCCAACAATGTACAGCTATCCACAAAGGTCGACGAAGTCGACACTGAGGACATAGCCGCAAAATACCGCGCCTGGGACTGGAACGTCATAACCATAGACGGACACTCGGCCGACCAGATACGCCACGCGCTTACAGCGGCTGTCAAGGAGACCGAACGCCCCACCCTGATCATCGGCGCAACCATTATGGGCAAGGGTGCCGTGGGTGCAAATAACGAATCCTATGAAGACAAGGTGTCCACTCACGGACAGCCTCTGTCGGCCGCGGGAGCCGACTTCGCAGCTACCGTGCGGAACCTCGGCGGCACGCCCGACGACCCGTTCGCCATATTTCCCGAAAGCCGTAAACTTTATCAGGCGCGCAGGCATGAACTGAAAGGCTATATGGAATTTATGCGTGCCGAAGAGGAAAAATGGCGCAGGGAAAGCCCCGAAAGGGCTGTGAAGCTCGATATGTTCCTCGGCGGACAGTTGCCCCATATAGAATATGATGCGATAAACCCGGGAACCGACAGTGCCACACGCTCCGCGTCGGCCGCCGTATTGGGGGTATTCGGCGAGAAGATAGACAACATGATCGTTTCGTCGGCCGACCTGAGCAATTCCGATAAGACGGACGGATTCCTGAAGAAGACCAAAGCGTTCACAAAAGGCGATTTCTCCGGCAAGTTCTTTCAGGCGGGAGTCAGCGAATTCACCATGGCGTGCATAATGAACGGCATGGCCCTCCACGGCGGGGTCATACCCGCGTGCGGCACGTTCTTCGTATTCTCGGACTATATGAAGCCGGCCGTCCGCCTGGCCGCACTGATGCGTCTCCATGTTGTGTACGTGTGGACTCACGACTCGTTCCGTGTCGGCGAAGACGGCCCGACCCACCAACCGGTAGAACACGAAGCCCAGATCCGTCTTATGGAACAGCTTCACAATCACAGGGGCGAACGTTCGATGGCGGTGTTGCGGCCGGCCGACGGAGCCGAAACCGTTGCCGCATGGAAGTACGCCATAGAAGGCAAGCGTCCGGCAGCCCTTATCCTCTCGCGCCAGAATATCAATGATCTTCCGGGAGAGAGGAAAAGCGAGGCTGCCAAACTCTCCAAAGGGGCGTATGTGGTTGTCGATTCGGCCGTGCCCGACGTGGTGATGATAGCCAACGGATCGGAGGTCGCCACACTCGTCGAGGGAGCCGGGATACTCGCCGCGGAAGGGATCAAAGCGCGCATAGTATCGGTTCCGTCCGAAGGCATTTTCCGTCAGCAAAGCCAAGAGTACCAACGGGAAATACTGCCTTCAGGCATTCCCCGCTACGGCCTCACATCGGGGCTTCCCGTAACGTTGGCCGCATTGGTCGGTGAGAACGGCTACATCCACGGTCTCGACCACTTCGGATTCTCAGCCCCCTACAAGGTCCTCGACGACAAGTTCGGATTTTCGGGCGCCCACGTAGCGGCGGATGTTAAAAGATTACTGAAACGTTAACACATACGACTATGAAAAAACTTATCATTGTTATTCTGGCAGGGTTGCTGTTGGCCGGTTGCGCCACCATTATTTCGGGCTCGCGCCAGACGGTAATATTCTCGGCACCCGAAGGCACCAGGATTTTCAGGGAAGGCATAAAAGTGGCGGAGATACCGCAGGGTGAGACAGAGGCCTTCGTGCGTATGGATCGCAGCCTCAGCGGTGCTTATTTCGTCGCTAAGAAAGAGGGTTTTCACGACACGCGCTTCTATGTGAGGATGAGGGTCAACGGTGTGGTTTTCGTCAATCTTGTCATACCCGGCGGTGTGATCATCGGAACCATAGTCGACCTGGCCACAGGAGCAGCAGCCAAATATCCCAACTTCATCGAGATCGAGATGGATCCGATAGAAGAGAGTGTCGGAACGACCCGGATCAAACCGGAAAGAGCCGCAGCACCGCAGATCGAAGCAATCGAAATAGATCCGATAGACTAAGAGGTTGTTTTGATTTTGCGACCGAAGCGATTTGTGTCTCCGGCCGAGTGATTTTTTCGCACGCCGAACGAGGCGTAGCGGTTCCTACGACGAGCGAGGCGGGTCGGGTGAAAAAAGCGCCGACCGGAGGCGAAAAGTGCGAGAGTCGTAAATTTCAAACAACCTCTAAGAGCCGAACTCGCCCTGCCTTTGGCAGACCTCGGTTATCTCGTCGCCTGCGGATCTGTCAGGATGACCGGTGGTGATACATACAGTAAAATGGCGCGATTTCATCGCGCCATTTTACTGTTAATGGCCGAAAGGTTAATATCCCCTCATTCCTGTTAAAGCCAGGTCAGACAATTGCTCTTAAAGATAAGAGCCGCAGCCTTGAGAAACTTAAAGGTTCATTGGAGGCTAACGCGTCTAGGACTCCGCCGAAATGGCTTGAGTTCAACCGTGAAAACTATGCCGCAAAGGTTGTAGGACGCCCTCTTAAAGATGACATCGATCTACCGATTGAAGAGACTTTAATCG
>QMCE01000842.1_pt1 | contig 24550 bp, 24 predicted proteins | sample 1821851 | NCBI WGS metagenome assembly QMCE01 (sample SAMN09453174, study PRJNA476694) | Termite gut metagenome, whole genome shotgun sequencing project. | isolation source: worker | host: Odontotermes sp. | place: South Africa:Pretoria | collected 2016-01-28 | reverse complement strand
AAGACGGGCAGCAGGGAAAAAGGATTGGTATGGAAACAAGCATAGGCGCGTTTATACAAATAACGGGATACTTTATTCTGAAAATAGCGCGGATCGATACTCCAAAAAGAGGATGAACTCTCCTCGTTCACGAATTTCGCCCATTTCCACTGCATCCAATCGGTTTTGTTGTCCAAAGGGAAAGCAAAAGAATCAAGGGCATCCTGTGTGAGGTCTTTTTTTCTGTCTATGGATATAAGCATTTCAGCGATCTTGTCCGTATTCATTTGATAGTACGTACGGAGGCGCAATACCCACGAAATGTTCCGCAGCCGAATTTCGTCGTCAATGATCTCGCCTATGCCTGCGCGGTCAGTGGGGGACAAGCGGGAAAGCGCGTTGTATAGCTCCATGTAATACCGCCGGTCAATTTCAGCCTTCATTTCATCAGAATTAAGGGAATCTTCTTTTTTTATCAGAAAAGAGAATTCTGTATTTTTCAGCATATCCTTGAGGGAAGGGTACACGTCGAAATTGACAGTGCGAAATCTGCCTATGTCGGTAATGCGGGGCTTCGGCTCTTTGTTGGACAGGGCGGAAAGCACGCTCTTGAGGTCTGCGTATTCATAGGAGCGAAGCATAAGAACGAGCAGTTCAGGCGGCTTGCCAAACGAGCCGATGACCGAAAGGATCTGATGGATGGATCGCTCTATGATGCGCCCTTCAAGATCGGGGAGAAGCTCTCGCTCTGGCAATTCCCGACCAGAATCAGGAAATAGAAGCCGGTCAAGCTCGGAAAGGCGGGTAAGCCCTGACAGGGCGCGTATCCGCTTCCCGACAAATGATTTCCCTATGATCCCGCATGCCTTTGCATAGACAAATGCGCGCTCTCCGGTCATACCTATCCCTTCTTTCCGCCGCTGGCGTCTTCAAATAAAAAACCCTCCAGAAGGCGGTTGAATTGTTCCTTGTCCGTCTTCATGGCGTCAAGACTGGCGGTAAATTCGTCAAGCTGCTGTTTGTACGCCTCCTTGACAGCGGACATATCGGCTTTGTACCGTTCTTCAAGCGCGGACACTTCCTGTGCGTACGTCTCTTCATAACGCTGCCTGTTTTGTTTTTCCGCCTCAACTTTGCGCCTTTCCGCCTCGGTCTCGGCGTCGCGGGCAAGCGCTGCCGCTTCCGACTCCACCTTCAGCAGATGCTCTAGGATATCAGGGTTTTCCATGATTGCTCCTAAACTTTATCCAACATGTGATCTTCATAGCTTTTTAAGGTGTTGAACACGCCATCTGCGGTTTTCTGCCGGAGTATATCCGTATAAAATCCAGGTTCCTGAACAAGCTGCGCTAAAGCGCTGAGAATTTTGAGATGCCGGTCAGTTTCGCCCGGCATCAGAAGCATAAAAATAAGATGCACGGGATTACCGTCAAGCGCCTCATAATCAATGCCCTCGCTTGAAACGCCGAGCACTCCATATATAGAAGAAAGCTTATCCGTTTTGCAGTGCGGAATCGCCACGCCGGTATATATGCCGGTTGACATAACGGACTCCCGCTCTCTCAGACTGTCAAGAACAGGCTCTCGTTTGCCCGAACATTCTTTAGCGGCGCAAAAAAGAGAAACCATTTCCTCAAACGCCTCGTCCTTGTCCATGGCTTCTAAATCTACTTTTATCAGATCTTTTGTGAAGACCTCGCTTAACAAGATACGCCCCCTTTACGCGAGAAATTACTCGCCTGTGGAAGCGTCGTCTATCGCTTCGTCTACCCAGCTGCCGCCCGCTTCGGTGGATATCTGCCGCCCCGCAGCTTCGACGCCTGTACCGGTATCGGAACGGTTCACTAGCGCCAGCCCTAAGCTCAGTACAAGGAAAAGCACGCCCAAAACGGACGTCGCCTTCGTCAATATATTGCCGGAACGCGAACCAAACGCGGAAGAGCTGCCCCCTGCGAAAATTCCGCCCAAACTATCGCCTTCTTCATCCTGCACCAGTACAAGCATGACCAGCAACAGCGCGACTATAATAAAGAATACTAATAGAACAATGCCAATAACTCCCATTGCATACTCCTTTTAAAGACTCAAAATGTATCGGTTGATAGTCTACACTAGAACGAAAATTTATGCAAGACGCGGAAGGGCGGTTTTGACCGGCGGGGATGATGGATCAGTTCCCCGCCAATCGCTTCTCTTTCTTTAAATTAATCCGTTATTGCGCGAACTCGCACAACACCTTCAATCGCCTTGATCCGATCAAGCGCGGCGTCAGGCACGGACTGCTCCGTGTCGATAATGTTGTATGCCGTGTCGCCACGATGGTGGTTGACCAAGTCGGCGATGTTGATGTTTTCAGCCGCGAGCGCGGTGGTGATCTGTCCCACCATGTTCGGCACGTTGCGGTTGACCACAACAAGCCGGTTCTGCGAATGGGAACGCCGATCAAGCGAGGTTTTGGGGAAGTTCACCGAGTTGTGAATCGCGCCGTGTTCCAAGAACGCCATAAGCTGCTGAACCGCCATAACCGCGCAGTTGTCCTCAGCTTCCGGTGTGGACGCGCCGAGGTGCGGGATGCAGATCGCCTTGGGCGTGGCGAGCAGTTCCGCCGAGGCGAAATCCGTTACATAGGCGGAAAGTTTACCGGCGTTCAAGGCGGCGATCACGTCGGATTCGTTTACCAGTCCGCCGCGGGCAAGGTTTACGAGGCGCGCGCCTTTTTTCATAATGGCGAACTTTTCCGCGTTCAGCATACCTTTGGTGGCATCCGAGTACGGCACATGGATCGAGATATAATCGCACTTGGCGAGCAGTCCGTCCAGCGTTTCCGCCCGCTGCACGCTGCGTGAAAGGTTCCACGCAGCGTCCACCGAGATGAACGGGTCGTATCCGATAACGTTCATCCCCAGATACTGCGCGTCGTTGGCAACCATCACGCCAATTGCACCCAGCCCTATAACACCGAGCGTCTTGCCTTTGAGTTCCGGTCCTTCAAACTTAGATTTGTTCTTCTCCACTATATCCGGCACTTCGTCCGCTTTGTCCGCTATGGACGCAGTCCAGTTCACGCCGCCTATGATGTCGCGCGACGACAAGAGAAGTCCGGCAAGCGCGAGCTCCTTCACTGCATTGGCGTTTCCACCCGGCGTGTTGAACACGACTACGCCCTTTGCCGTGCAGTCAGCCACCGGAATATTATTGACGCCCGCGCCAGCGCGCGCTATCGCTTTGACCGTATCGGGCAGTTCAACCGCGTGCAAGTCCGCGCTCCGCACCAGCACCGCGTCCGGATTCGGCAGGTCCCCGGCAACCTCGTATTTGTCCATCGGAAAGAGCTTTAAGCCTTCCGGCGAAATTTTATTGTATGTGCGAATTCGGTACATTATAGTCCCTCCTCAAATTTTTGCATAAACGCCACAAGCGCTTTTACACCCTCAATCGGCATCGCGTTGTAGATACTCGCCCGCATCCCCCCGACGAGCCGGTGTCCGGCAAGGTTTACCATTCCTTGGGCGGCGGCTTCCTTGACAAAACGGGCTTCAAGGTCGGCTTTTTTGTCGGACGGAACGTCGCGGTACACAAATGGGATATTCATCAGGCTTCTGTCCGCCTTGTTCACCGGCGAGACAAAGGTTTTTGACGAATCAAGAAAATCGTACACAAGCGCCGCCTTTTCGCGGTTAATTTTGGCAATCGCCTCTACGCCGCCCAGTTCTTTGAGCCATTCCAGCACCAATCCCACCATGTAAATCGCGTAAGTCGGCGGCGTGTTGTACAGCGAGCCTTCCTTCGCGTGCGTGGCGTAGTTGAGCATAATTGGCGTTTGGGGCGGGGCGCGTCCGATTAAGTCCTCACGGATGATGACGATTGTAACGCCCGCAGGACCCAGATTCTTCTGCGCTCCAGCGTAAATGACGCCAAATTTGGACACATCGAGCGGCTCGGACAAAATGCAGCTTGAGGCGTCCGTTACAAGCGGGACAGCGCCTGTTTCAGGCAGTTTCGCCCACTTCGTCCCTACTATTGTGTTGTTCAGTGTGATGTGGCAATACGCCGCGTCCGCATCAACCGGCGGCATTTCGGGGATATAGGTGTACGCCTTGTCCTTGGAGGACGCCACGACTTTCACATCCACATACTTGAGAGCTTCTTTGACAGCTTTATCCGACCACACGCCAGTGTCAGCATACACCGCCGTTTTGAGCGGCTCGCCCGGCGCGACTCCCGCAAGGTTAAGCGGCACGCAGGCGAACTGTAAAGACGCGCCGCCCTGCAAAAACAACACCTTGTAATTAGCGGGAATTCCCATCAACTCACGGAGCAAAGCTTCCGTCTTCTCGATGATCGGCATATAGGCCTTCGACCTATGGCTCATTTCCATAACCGACTGACCGGTTCCGTGGGCGTCGCACATTTCGGCGGCGGCTTTCTCCAGCACGCTCAAAGGCAGCATTGAGGGACCCGGCGAAAAATTGAATACTCGTTTCATTCTGTTTACCGCAAGCCGTATTATCGGCTCGCACCTCCTGTGAAATATTTCACAACATATTTAAAAAAATGTCAAGAGGCTTGTGCGGAAATATTGTCATAGCGTCTTCCCGTCTTTTACCCCCTCTTCTTTTCATCATACTTTTTGAAATACTGCCAATGCGGTATATACATACAAATTTGCTTTTACATCAAATATGATTTCGTCTAGTTCTATCATATTTTCTCAAACGCCGCTCCCAAAATTGAGTAGCCACTCATTGCTGAACGAGTAGCCACTAAAATAAAATGAGTGGCTACTAAAATAAATTGAGTAGCCACTCGTTGCGAAACGGTTGCGCGGTAAAAAAAATTCCCGCACAGCCGTTTCCGCTGCCTTCATAAACATTTTTATGTTCTTGTCTTTCCATCATACTTTTTGAAATGCCGTCGGACAGCTTGCTTGACGCGTCCGCGTCCCGCCGTTACAATATCCCCATGAGCGTATTTTGGAACACCCGTACACGAGAATTGTCTCCCTATATTCCTGGCGAGCAGCCGCAGAACAGGAAATATATCAAACTGAACACAAACGAGAACCCCTACCCGCCATCGCCTAAAGTCATCGCGGCGGCGCAAGACGCGGCAGCAGAGAGCCTGCGCCTGTACCCCGACCCCGAATGCGGCGCTTTTCGCCACGCCATAGCCGAGCGTTACGGTATCAAGGACGCGCAGGTTTTCGCTGGCAACGGCTCGGACGAGATACTTGCCTTCGCGTTCGGCGCATTTTTTGAAAACGGAGAACACGCGCCGCCCATCCTCTTCCCTGATATTACCTATAGTTTTTACCCTGTGTACGCGCGGCTCTGGAATATTCCTTTCCACTGCCCTCTTGTACGCCCTGATTTCTCCATAGACGCGGCGGATTATCGCGTCAATGACAGCGCCATACATGGCGGCGCGGGCGGTATCATATTCCCCAATCCCAACGCGCCCACCGGATTGTCCATGCCGAATGAGGACGTGCTTTCCATAGTACAAAGCCATGCGAAACTAAACCGCGTCGTTATCATCGACGAGGCATACACGGATTTCTCGGACGAGCCTTCGATGCTTACTTATATAGAAGAAAATCCTAACCTGCTCGTCATCCGCACTTTGTCCAAAAGCGCCTCTCTCGCTGGTTTGCGGGCAGCGTTCGCCATTGGCAATGAAGCCCTCATCGAAGGGCTGCGCCGCATACGGGATTCCTTCAATTCCTATACAGTTGACCGAATCGCGCAAGCCGCTGGCGCCGCCGCTGTCCTTGACGCTCCGTACTACGAAAACGTTACACGGAAAATCATAGCCACGAGGGAACGAGTCGCGGCCGCCCTGTCCGGTATGGGCTTCACAACGCTGCCCTCCAGCGCCAACTTCCTGTTCACGCGCCACCCTTCTTTAAGCGGCGCGGACTTTTGCAAACAACTGCGCGAGGAGGGCGTTCTGGTGCGGCGCTTTAACACGCCCCGCATCGCGGACTTCGCGCGCGTGAGCATAGGCACGGACGCCGAAATGGACACATTCCTGAACGCTGCCCTGTAATTTCCCTCTTGTCCTCATTGAGCGATGCGGAGTATACTAATCGCATGAACATAATCACAAGCGCGGAATTTGACGCGTACTGGAAAAATATCGAAGAGAAAAAAAACGCAGCTGATGATGGAGAGACGCTTTCGCGGGTGCAGAATATTATTGACGAGGTGCGCTCGCGCGGGGACGCGGCGGTGCGGGAATTCGCCGCAAAATTTGATAGAAGCTCGCCTGAAATCTTTGAAGTCCCGCCGGAAAAATCCGACAAGGCTTTACAAAAACTGGAAAAAGAATGTCCCGATCTTGCCGCGGCGCTCACACTCGCGGCGGATCATATAGCTCGTTTCGCGGCGCAACAGAAAGCGCCTTTTGTGGATTTTGAATATGAGGTCGCGCCCGGTATAATCGCGGGGCAGCGGGTGATTCCTGTACAAAGAGCCGCCATATACGCGCCTGCTGGACGGTTCCCGCTCATTTCTTCTGTATTGATGGGAATTATTCCCGCTCGTGTTGCTGGCGCAGAGGAGCTTATGCTTGCATCGCCGCCGCTTGAGGACGGCTGTCCCGACTGGCGGATTCTCGCGGCGGCGCGTATAGCGGAACGAGCCGCGCTCAGCGTGAACAATTGCGGCGCGGAAAAGCCGCTGGCGCGCGTCTTCGCCATAGGCGGAGCGCAGGCGGTCGCCGCGCTCGCACTTGGCACCGAGACCGTCCCCCGCGCCGACGTGATAGCCGGTGCGGGCAACCGCTACGTCGCCGCCGCAAAACGCCTCCTGTCAGGCGAGGTCGGCATAGACCTGATCGCAGGACCCACGGATGTGCTTATCATAGCCGGGGACGGCGCGGCTTCTGTCGGCAGCGCGGATGTCATTGCCGCTGATATGCTCGCCCAAGCGGAACACGATCCTGACGCCCGCGCCCGCGCCCTTGTTCCAAGCCGCGAAGCTGCTGTCCTCCTGTCTTCCACTCTTGAAAAACGGCTCGCCGCTCTGCCCAACGGTTCTGTGGCAAAGGCGTCCCTTGATACCGCAGGACTCATCGTCATATACGACAGCGAGGACGACGCCGTGCGCATAGCCAATACGGTCGCGCCCGAACACCTCGAATTGCAGTGCCTTGATGAGACGAACCAACGGCTCGTACCGCGCCTCAAGAACTACGGGGCGCTCTTCATAGGCGAAGCATCGGCGGAAGTACTCGGCGATTACAGTGCCGGAACAAACCACACTTTGCCCACGGCGGGCACCGCGCGCTTCACCGGCGGGCTGTCCGTACGGCATTTCCTCAAAACGGTTACCACGCTGCGCTGTTCGGACAGCGAAAGCTACGCGGAAACGGTCAAGGCGGCAAAGATCATAGCGCAGGCAGAAGGACTCGCCGCCCACGCGGAAAGCGCGGGACTGCGTATTTCTTGACATTCCCAGTCCTATACAGTATATTTAGAGTAATTCAACATATTACGGGAAGTCAAAAATGACAGAAGGCGACATTCTAACAATAGAAGAAGTGGCAAAATACCTACGGGTTTCTGAGTGTACTGTGTATGACTGGGCGCAGAAAGGCGAAATCCCCGCTGGGAAAATCGGCACGGTGTGGCGGTTCAAACGGGAGGATATAGAGCAATGGGTCGACGCCAAACTATCTGGCAGACCGCACAAAGACAAGGCAGTACAGCCCGAAACCGTTATTTCCCCCGACCGCATCGTATTTCTTGACTACGTGGCAAAGAAGGACGCGCTTTCCGCGCTTGCGGATAATCTTTCCCTCGCACCTCAAGTGAAAAACCGAGAGGAGCTTGTTACAGAAATTCTCAAACGGGAAGAGCTGATGAGTACTGCCATAGGGGGCGGCATAGCTATTCCCCACGTCAGGCTCGCCTCCGTAACAGATGTGGTTGCCTCCGTAGGCATAAGCCGCAGGGACATCATGGACTTCCAACCTCTTGACGATGAGCCTGTACGCCTTCTCTTTATGATAGCCGCCGCGCATAATCAGCACGCCTACTATCTGCAAACTCTGTCTTTTTTCAGTAACCGCCTTAAAAACAAAAGTCTGCGCGATGGGCTGATAAAAGCCGAAACAGCACAGCAGGCGTACAGTCTCCTTATGGAATAGTCGCCCCGCGCGGCATACTAAAGCTACCAGTCAAACTTAAACACGGATTGTTCCGCGTATTCTCGATCCGGCCCGAATATACAGGACGGAAATTCGGGGCGGTTCGGCGAATCCGGGAAATGCTGGGTTTCAAGACAGAAGCCTGCGTGTTTACTGTATACAGAACCGGTCTTGCCCGCGACTCCGTTCAGATAATTCCCTGTGTAGAACTGAACGCCCGGCTGGGTCGTGAACACGCGCATAACTCTGCCCGATGACTGCTCAAAGACCTCCGCCGCAGGACGCAGTTTCCCATATTCGCCGTCTACCACAAAGCAATGATCATAGCCCACTCCTGTCGCGGCGATTTCCTCGCCCACCTTCTTCCATACACGGAAATCAAACGGCGTCTCTCCCACTGGAGCTAAACCGCCTATAGGGATATTGCCATCGTCAACCGGTACGTAATGCGAGGAATGCAGGGTAAATTCATGGGAAAGAATGGTGTCGCGCCCTTCGCCCGCCAGATTAAAATAGGCGTGGTTGGTAAAATTCACCGGACAAGGCGCGCTGACTTCCGCTTTATAAGAAACAAGCAGCTCTTGGGACAGGTTCAGCCCGTAGATCACCGATGCCTTGAGGTCGCCCGGGAAACCTTCCTCTCCGTCCGGGCTTTTCAGAGTGAAGCGCACGAACACGCCCCCGTTTTCCTCATACTGCGCCGCGCTCCACACACGCCTGCCAAAACTCTTTAAACCTGAGTGCAAGCTGTTTTGCCCGTCATTTTTGTGAAGTTTGTATGTTTTTCCGTCCAGCTCAAAACGCGCTCCTCCTATGCGGTTGGCGAAACGCCCCACGGTCGCGCCCATAAAGACGGAATCCGCGGTATAGCCACCCAAGGTCGAATACCCTAGCAGTATGTCCGCTGCGCCGGTTTTTCGGGAAGGTGTGTACAGAGATGTTAGTGTTGCGCCCAGCGTGCTTATAGAGAGAGACAGTTCCCCGGCTGACAGCGTGTACAGGTCTACTTTCGTCCCGTCCGAGAGTATCCCGAATGTTTTCTTGCTTATTTTGCTTGTTTTGGTCTTTTGCATAGAAGAAGTATAGCACGACAAAAGAAAAAGTAAAGCGGATTTTTTTACTGTCTGCGCTATACGCCGCCTGCGAGAATCAAGAGGAAATACGAAAAAACCGCTGCCGCGCAGCCGAGCACCGCTGCGAGAACGTAAAACACTATACCGATCATGTAACGGAATTTCCCGGAAAAAAGGAGCGGGAGCGATAGGATAATACCCGCAATCGACGCAAAGACCGCCGCGACGCCCGCCGACGCGGCAATGCCCAAGAGCATAAGGTTCGTCTTTTCCATAAACCCCTGCGCGTTACCCAGCGCGTACAGCCAAAGCGACAGGGCGCAGATGAAGAGCAGAAACAGGCAGACGCGCTTTGCCAGCAGCACGGGAAAGGGTTTGTGTACCGGTCTAGTTATTTTCATCCATTCACAGTATACTGTATAGAGGCTTTCACGGTAAAGGCGCGATTCGCGGATATCGCAGCGTGAGTTGTGCCACGTCTCTCAGGGCGATTTTCTGTTGCCGCCGTAACTATTCAAAACGATTGATTGTTGTTTTTTATACTGAAAAGTGTAAAAAGACTAGAAAATAATGAGGAGTATTATTAATGAAAAAGGTTCCAGCCTTTTTGTTTGTGCTGATCGCATTGTGCACTCTGTTTTTTACCATTCCGCCGGTGTTTTCTCAAGAAGCGGAAGAATTCGTTCCACCAGTTGCCGAAGCGCCGGAAGACACTAATGAAATCGACGCCGAAGAAGCGCCCGCCGACGACTACGAGGGAATACTGACATCCTCGTTGTCCTCGCTTGGCGATCAAAACTTTTCCTTGACTGCGGGAGCCGCCATTCCTCTGTTCTACACAGGGCAGAATGGGCGGGTTAAAACTAATATAACAGTGGGCGGTCTGCTTTCTTTGTCGTACAATTTCTTCCTTCCACTGAATTTCTTTGTGGGCGCCGAAGCGGGCGGTATGTTCGCGGGCACCTTAGGCAAAAATATGATATATATCGTCCCGTTCGGGGTACGGGCAGGCTATCAGCTCAATCTGGGCAGGTTTGAATTTCCCATTTCCTTCATGATAGGCGGGGCGGTTCAGCGCTATCTTGAAACGGATTATCTGGGCTTATTTATGAAGCCGTCGCTCTCTGCTTTCTTCAGAGCTACCGATACGTGGTCTTTTGGCCTGAATGCCAGTTGGTGGATCGTCCCCCAATGGGTAAAGGAATCTCGCAAAAATATGACAGGGCATTTTCTTGAAGTTTCTCTCTCCGCCCGTTTCCACTTTTAGAGGCGCGTGAGGCAGTGTCTCAAGTTTAGAATGAGGATGTGATTAAGATAATGAATATTATGAGAATTAAACATATAATTGCCGCAAGTGTGATGTTGCTGTCCGCTGGCATCTTTTTTTCCTGCGATCAATACCCGATATTTTTCGCTATTTCCCTTGAAGTAAAGCCTACGGACCCGCGCATTAAGGGGAATCCGACCACTGTGGTTGAGCTGGGCGGTAAGCTTTATGTAGCGACGAGGGGTAACTCGCCGGTATATGTGTATTCGCCCGGATGGTCGACAATCCCCGCGCCCGCGGCTCCTATCCAAGATATTGCCTCGGACGGAACGCGCCTCTACGCACTGTGCGGCGATCCTATGACTGGCACAACCGTGTTCCGCTGTGATCCATCCGCCGGAGACTGGGAAGCGGTGGCGGGCGGCGGTATCCAAGCGATAGCGGGCGCGGATGGATACGTGTTCGCCAGTACCCGAAGCGAGCTGTTGTACTACGCGGACGGTATGTCAGGCTTCACCTCGGTTTTGTCGGGCTTGTCCGAGGCGAATATTGTAACTGGCGCGGTTTATACGGGCGGTGTCCATTACGTGTCTGTGATGTACCGGGGGATATATACCTTCAACGGAAGCGCCCTTTCGGGTCCGATTGCAGGGACGGACGGAACGCGGGTTAAAGGACTTATTGACGTGGGCGGCACTGTCGTCGGCGTTACCACTACCGGCGTGCTGCTGTACGGCAACTCGGCTTCCTTTGCCGGTATAGGTTACGGATTTTCCTTCACCGGCGCTTTGGCGTTGTGGAAAACCTCCCCGTCCGCCGCCGCGCCGAGCCTCTTGCTCATCGGCACGGAAGTACCGAATTTCCCAACGAATAACGGCTATATGGAACTCAGGATCAACGACGACGGCACGCTGAATACCGCGTCAATGGGTCTGATGATTCCAGGCGGCGGCTCGCCCACAACCGTCTCAAACATGGATCAGTACACTTCAACCATAGGACTGCACTCCGTTACTGGTATGCACCAAGCCCCGGATGGTACGCTATTCGCGGCGACGCGGCAAAATGGGCTGTGGTCGTACAGGCAGCGGAACGAGGGGCATGTGTGGAACGCGGAAGAATAATTGCCGGTAGAGGTTTTGAGCGCAGGTAACGTACCTTACTTAACGCTATGGAATTATTTAACGCCGCGAAACGTATAGATAGCCCTCTTGCCGACCGTATGCGTCCGAAAGTCCTTGACGATATCATCGGACAGGATCATATAGTGGGAAGAGGGCGGCTTCTGCGGCGGGCTATTCAGGCGGATAGAATTTCGTCCCTTATCTTTTACGGTCCACCTGGCACTGGTAAAACTAGTCTTGCCCGCGTCATCGCAAATACTACTAAATCGACATTTGAAAGCCTCAACGCTGTGCTTGCGGGAATCAAGGACATACGCGAAGCCGTTGCCCGTGCTGGAGAGCGGCGCGGACTCTATGGGACGCGGACGATTTTGTTCGTAGATGAGGTTCACCGGTGGAACAAGGCGCAGCAGGACGCGCTCCTTCCCTGGGTGGAAAATGGCACAGTTATCCTTATCGGCGCGACTACCGAAAATCCCTTTTTTGAGGTGAACCGCGCTCTCGTGAGCAGAAGTCGCGTGTTTCAGCTCAAATCGCTTACAAGGGACGACTTGTTCGAGACGGCGCGCCGCACGCTCGGAGATACGGAGCGCGGCTATGGAAAATGGCGCGTATCGTTTGAGGACGGCGCCTTGGAACATCTCGTTGATGTGGCGAGCGGGGATGCGCGAAGCCTGCTCAACGCGCTTGAATTAGCCGTGGAGACGTCGCCGCCGAAATGGTCACCGCCGGAAGGAACGGAAATTTTCGTGAACCTCGAAGCCGCCGAACAAAGTATACAGCGCCGGGCAGTACTGTACGACCGCGACGGGGATTATCACTTTGACACCATCAGCGCGTTTATTAAAAGTGTACGCGGAAGCGACCCCGACGCTGCCCTGTACTGGCTCGCCAAAATGGTGCGGGCGGGCGAAGACCCGGCGTTTATCTTTCGCCGCATGATCATTCTTGCAAGCGAGGATGTGGGTATGGCTGATCCGCGTGCGCTTTCGGTGGTGATTTCCTGCGCCGAGTCCTTTGACCGTATCGGTTTCCCGGAAGGCAATTATCCCCTTGCCCACGCTTGTATCTACCTTGCCACTGCGCCCAAATCCAACTCGGCTATGGCTTTTTTCGACGCGATGAAAGCCGTGGAAAAAGAGGACACCGAAGTACCAAACCACCTGCGGGACGCGAGCCGCGACGCGGAAAGTTTCGGACACGGCGACGGCTATATCTACCCTCACGCCTACCGTGACCATTGGGCGGCGCAGCAGTACCTGCCTGACACCCTGCGCGGAAAAACCTTCTACACACCGTCCCGGGTCGGCTATGAAGGCGGCATTCGGGAGGAAGTAAACCGGCGACGGGAAATTCAGGCGGCTGTCGTACTGGGCGGTGGACTACCCTCGCAGCGAGGCGAGTCGCTTACGTGGTCAGCTGAGGCGAAAGGGCGCGAAGGCTGGTTCAAGCGACTTTCGGGCGGACGGAGCGCGCTGCTGCTGCGTGAACGGGAACTATTATTTGAGAGCCTTCAGGGGCAGGGAATCCTTTTTGAAGGAACGCAGGAGAATACAGTCTCTTTTTCTCTGCCTAAAATAACAAGACACAGCCGAATCTTGGTTGCCAATGCTGATGACGGTCTGCTTTTATGGGAAGCGCTGCGCCGCGTACCAGAGGGATTAGCCGCCGCCTGCGTCCGCGATGAAGCCGCCCGCGATGCGCTCTTGAGCCTCGCCGCCGTACTGGATGAAACCGAGCGTCCGGTTATACTGGCGGGCGGCTTGCCCGCGCCTGATACGGCGCTTGCCGTGTTCGGCTGCGCCGAGTTCGATTTCATCATAGCGTTGGAACCGTGGCGCGCGGCGTCGGTGGGCGAAAGCGCCATAGAGCGCATTGCGGCGGCAGCGCGGAACTGCGCCCGCTTATTGGCGGCAGACAGCGCAGTAGTAAGCCTCCAATCGCCACCCGCGCTGGGCGGGAAAATCTCGGACGTTTTGCGGGACACTTCCGCAGATACGGCTGCTGCATATATGATTTCACAGAATGACATTTCCGAAGATGTCCCACCGCAGGCGGATGCTTTTCAAGACGCGTTGGTAAACAAACTTAGCGAGGCGGAACGAACATTTTTTTCTGAGGATGTATTCGCCAAGAAATTTCCCCATCTGGCGTGGAACGCGGAAACGCTACAGCAGATTTTTGAAGAGGCGGGTTTTTCGGTGGATATTGCGGAGATTGCCCAAAAAGAGGAGCGGCTTTTAACCGAACGCGACATAGCCGCGTGGTTTGACGCGGAAAAATCAGGCTGGGGCGCATATATGGCAGCTGCTCTGGGAACAGAAGATTTTGCGCTGGCGCGAAAAACGCTCTCAGAGCGGGCAAAGCGAGGTCCTGTCGAATGGCGGTGGACAAGCCTGCTTATGATGGCTCGCTTAAAGGCGTAGAGAGCGACTGATTTGTAGAAATCGTACTCCAAGCCACAACGTGCGGCTTGGAGTACACAAACTTATAGATTCACTCCAGACTTGTTGATCAAGTCCTCGTCCCGTTCTGTCAGCGGAATCTGGTACTCTTTATCGTCATAGATCGTCAAATCCATCGCGAGTCCGCGCAATTCCTGCACCAGCACATTGAACGACTCAGGCACACCGGCTGTAGTGGACGGCTCGCCCTTCACTATCGCTTCATAGACCTTGCCGCGTCCTGTCATATCGTCCGACTTAATCGTAAGCAGCTCTTGCAGGGTGTTCGCCGCGCCGTACGCCTCAAGCGCCCACACCTCCATTTCGCCCAAACGCTGACCGCCGAACTGCGCCTTACCGCCGAGCGGCTGCTGGGTAACGAGCGAGTAGGGACCGGTGGAGCGGGCATGCATCTTGTCGTCAACCAAGTGGTGGAGCTTCAGGAAGTAGATAACCCCGCAGAAAATCGGGTTTACGAATTTTTCGCCTGTGCGCCCATCCCGCAGCACCGTTTTGGAGCGCAGAGATTCTGTCGCATTGCAGATACCCGCCTCTTTCAGCTTATCCGCAATTTGCTCGGCTGCCGGGGACTGGAAAACCGGCGCAGAGTACCACTCGTCAAGCGCAAGCCCTGCCCAGCCGAGTTCCGTCTCCAAAAGCTGTCCTATATTCATACGGGACGGGACGCCGAGCGGCGTCAGACAGAGGTCAAGTGGAGTACCATCTTCCATATACGGCATATCCTCTTCCGGCAGAATCCGCGCGACAACGCCCTTGTTGCCATGCCGCCCCGCCATTTTGTCGCCTTCGCGCAGCTTACGCTTCACCGCGATCAACACTTTCACTACCTCGTCAACACCTGGATTCATATCGTCGCCAGCCGCGCGTTTCAGACGCTGTATTTCGATTACAGTACCGTCAATGCCGTGCGGCACGCGCAGAGAACTGTCGCGCACGTCTTTGGCTTTTTCGCCGAATATGGAGTTCAGCAGCTTGAATTCCGGCGTAGTTTCGGTTTCGCTCTTGGGCGTCGTCTTACCGACCAGAATATCGCCTGACTTCACCTTCGCACCCACTATGATGATGCCTTCCGCATCAAGGTTGTCAAGGCTCTTTTCGCTCATATTCGGAATATCGCGGGTGATACTCTCTTTGCCCAGCTTGGTCTCGCGGATTTCCGTCATAAATTCCTTTATGTGGATAGAGGTAAACATATCCTCCTTGACCACGCGGCGCGAAATCAGGATGGAGTCTTCATAGTTATAACCGTTCCACGGCATAAAGCCCACCAAAACGTTGCGTCCCAGCGCCAATTCGCCGTTTTGGGTGGCGGGTCCGTCCGCAATCACCTGCCCTTTCTCAACCCGCTCGCCGACTTTCACAATCGGACGCTGGTTGTAGCACGTATCCTGATTCGTACGCTGATATTTCACGAGAAGGTACACGTCAAACCCTTCCTCGTTGGTTTCGGCGACACGTGATTCCGTATCGTCCGGTTTCACCGTGATTTTATCAGAGGTAACACGGACAATCTCGCCCGAACGCCGCGCCTTTATCAGCACGCCCGAATCGTAGGCGCACTTCCCTTCCATGCCCGTACCTACGCGAGGTGCTTCCGGGAATACAAGCGGCACCGCCTGGCGCTGCATATTACTGCCCATAAGCGCGCGGTTCGCGTCGTCATGCTCCAAAAAGGGAATGAGCGAGGCGGACACCGAGATAATCTGCTTGGGAGAAACATCCATATAGTCGATCTCTTCGGGACTGCGCGAGGTGTAATCGCCCTGCTTGCGGCAGGAAACCTGCGCGTCCGCAAAGGTGCCATCCGCGTTCAGCCGCGCAGACGCCTGCGCTATGAAATGCCGGTCTTCGTCCATGGCGGAAAGGTAATCCACCTGCGTCGTGGCGACCCCGTTTTCCATCTTGCGGTAAGGTGACTCAAGGAAGCCGTACTCATTCACACGGGTATAATTCGCAAGAGACACGATCAGTCCGATATTCGGACCTTCCGGCGTCTCTATAGGACACATCCTGCCGTAATGCGTGTAATGCACGTCGCGCACTTCAAAACCGGCGCGCTCGCGGCTCAAACCACCCGGTCCAAGCGCATTCAAGCGCGGGTTCACCTGATCCATGAACTGCGAAAGCTGGCTTGAACCGAAGAATTCCTTTATTGCCGCCACAATGGGCTTGATCGAAATCAAATCTTGGGGTTTTATCGTATCGATTTCCTTCATGCTCATACGCTCTTTGACGGTGCGCTCCATGCGGCTGAAGGCGCTCTTCATCACATTTGCCATAAGCTCGCCCACGCTTCTGATGCGGCGATTGCCCATGTGGTCAATGTCGTCGATGTTCTCGTCCCCGTTATAGACCTTGATCAAGAACTTCATCGTGGCGATGATATCTTCCTTGTTCAAGGTGAATTCATCCGCAGGCGCGCCCAGCTGGAAGCGTTTGTTCAGCTTATAGCGTCCCACTTTGCCCAAATCGTAGCGGCGGCTCGTGAAAAACATGCCGTTCAGGTCTTTCTCCGCCGCCTCCACTGTGATGGAATCGCCGGGCATAAGCACGGAATACACCGCGTTAAGCGCATCTTCCTTGGTCGGCTCATCATCCGCCGCGCCTTCCTGCGACTCGGATCTCATAAACTTGATCTCCTCACGCTCGAAACAATTGAGGATCATAGGCGAATTAAGGGAATAATTCCGCTTTCGTTCCCGTTCCTCATACGAATCGTCCTCATTTTCCGGCAGAGAAAATACGATCACCTCGACTGAGGAAACCCCGTTGCCAAGGAACTCGTCCACGTTATGCGGGTGCAGCTTCTCACCGGCGTGGTAGAGCTTTTTCCTGCCGTCGACTGCATTTTCATCATTTGAAGCCACCCACACGGCGGACGCGAGCGCGCGCCCGTTGATCCGCTCCCGCGTCTCTCCATCATCCTTGATTTCTATGGTTTCGGTCTCATAAAACACCTTGATGATCTCTTCCCGTGAAGAAAATCCAAGTGCGCGAAGGAAAATCGTGCCTAATATACGTTTTTTTCGATCGATCTTGGCGTAAATCAAGTCCTTTTTCTGATCGATTTCAAATTCAAGCCATGATCCGCGGTAAGGAATGATACGGGAAGAAAAAACACCTTTTTCATGGCTGAAGATCACGCCCGGCGAGCGGTGAATCTGGCTTACAACAACCCGTTCCGCACCGTTAATGATGAACGTGCCGCGCTCAGTCATGATAGGTATGTCGCCCATATAGATGTCTTTCTGCCGGATTTCACCCGTTTCCTGAAAAATGAGATTCATACGGGCTTTAAGCGGCACCGCGTAGGTAAGTCCTTTCTGGCGGCACTCATACTCGTTACACTTGACTTCGTTTTCATCCAGCGTGTAGTACTCATACTCAAGCGTCGTGTCCCCGTTGGGACTTTCTATGGGGAATGTCCCTCTGAACGCCTCTTCAAGCCCCTGATTCTCGACCGGTTCGCCGTTCCGCAGCCGCTCTCTTTGCAGAAAGCGCTCATACGAGCAGGTTTGAATGTCGATGAGATCGGGCATTGTCATAACGTCCTTCGGATCGACACCATTCTCAATATCCCTGCCGATAAGCAGCCTGTCTTTGATTCTTCTATCCACGATTTTCTCCTAATAACCTTACCGTTCTTCGCGGCAAATAAAATGGTATATGCTTGACAAGCTTATATGTTTCTTTCGCCTACATCTAAACGCAAAAAAGGATGCCTGTATTCTGCGTTTCACAACTTTTTATTAAAAAGTTGTGAATATAGAAGGCATCCTTATCCATGAACTTTGCCATTCCGCTTGAAAGGCGGATAAAACCTTTCAAGCAACCGGCTTTCTGTCTTGTATTTCTATGACAGAAGCGAACCTCTGTCATAAAACGCGCACGGGCGCTATCTTCCATTCCGCCCGTAAGCGGAATGGAGACGATTACTGAATCTCGACCGTACCGCCCGCCGCTGTAACGGACTCTTTGATCTTCGCTGCATCTTCCTTGGAAACGCCCTCTTTGAGGGGTTTCGGCGCGCCTTCAACCAGTTCTTTCGCCTCTTTGAGACCCAGACCGGTAACAGCGCGGACTTCCTTGATAACCGCGATTTTCTTGGAATCATCAAACGCCTTGAGGATGACGTTGAACTCGGTCTTTTCCTCTTCAGCCGCTGCCGGAGCCGCGCCCGCCGCCGGACCAGCCGCTATCGCAACCGGAGCCGCCGCGGAAACGCCGAACTTCTCTTCCATCTTCTTGACCAGTTCCGAAACCTCAAGAACTGTCATAGACGCAATCGCGTCCAAAATCTGATCTGATGTAATCTCTGCCATATTATCTTCTCCTAAAAAATTAGTGTACCCATCCATACGAATTGGGCTGTCCTTACGGACTATCGCGTCTAACACGCAAATCGACAGGAACGGCAGTAACGAAGCCTGACGATTTTGTTGAGATTGGATATAGATAGCAGGGATTTTGGCAAAAATAGCTCAAAACCCTATTATCCGATCCCGTCTCTCTAATTCTCAGCTTTCTTATCCCCGATGGCTTTCACCGTCCGAACAAGCCGCGCGTTCACGTCGTTGAGTGCAGCAGCAAGGTTGCGGGCAGGACCATTCATGCAAGACATAAGCATAGAAATAAGCTCCAATTTGCCAGGCAGCTTGGAAAAAGCTTCTACCTGCTCGGGTCCATAGATAGTATTCCCGATAAGCCCGCCCTTCACTTTCAGTTTGGGCGCTTCCTTCACAAAGTCGAACAGGATTTTCGCAACCTCGTTGGAATCCTTGGGCGCTATAGCAAGCGCGGTCGGGCCCGTCAGATACGCGGACACATTCGGTGCGGAAAGCTGCTCAAAGGCGAGGCGGGCAAAGTTGTTTTTCACCACTTTGAAGACTGCTTCATTGCCCCGCAGATTCTTGCGCAGATTGGTGATCTGCTCTACGGTAAGTCCGCGGTAATCGGCAAAAATAAAGTCAGGCGCGCCACCCTCGCCGCCGCCGAAAGCTTCCTTCAACTCATTTATAGCATTAACCTTAACAGGCTGTTCTTTTTTTGCAACAATAGCCATTTAGTCCTCCTTTATCGAGAGCCATACGCCCGGACCCATCGTTGACGAGGCGGAAACGGACATAATAAATTCACCTTTCGCGTCAGCTGGTTTTTTCCGCTTGATCTCGGAGATTACGACCTTCGCATTTTCCGCCAGCTTCTCGCTGTCCATATTCACCTTGCCTATGCTAAGATGCACCACGCCAGTCTTGTCAGCGCGGAATTCCGTGCGCCCTTTCTTGAGTTCGGCAAGCGCTCCCTTGAGATCAAAGGTAACGGTACCGGTCTTGGGGTTGGGCATAAGTCCACGCCGTCCCAGCACCATACCGAGCTTACCCACGTCCTTCATCATATCCGGTGTAGCGACCGCAATATCAAAATCCAGCCAGCCGCCCTTCACCTTCTCAATGAGGTCGTCCGCGCCAACAAACGCCGCGCCCGCCTCTTTCGCCTCAGTTTCCTTTTCCGGCTTGCAGAATACCAGTACGCGCTTTTCAGCTTTGAACTGGTGGGGAAGCACTACCGTGTCGCGCACGGACTGGCTCTTCTTCAGGTTCAGCTTCACGGAAAGGTCTATACTTTCCTCAAATTTCGCAAAAGCAAGCGATTTGACCATATCAAAGCCTTCTTTTGCCGCAAAAACCGCCTGAGCGTCGTATTTTTTCAGCGCGTCGCGGTATTTCTTTCCATGCTTCATTTTTCCACCTCCACGCCCATAGACCGCGCAGTTCCCGCGATAATCCGCATCGCACCCTCAAGATCAACCGCCGAAAGATCGGGAGCTTTCAGTTTAGCGATTTCTTCAAGCTTCGCCTTGGGCAGCTTCCCAACCTTAACCTTGTGCGATTCTTTAGACCCGTGTTCAATCCCCACGGCTTTCTTAATAAGAACGGATGCGGGCGGGGTTTTTAAGATAAAGGTGAACGATTTATCCGCATACACGGTGATGACCACCGGTATTACAAGACCCGGCTCCATATTCTTTGTCCGGTCGTTAAACTGCTGGACGAACTGAGGAGCACTGACCCCGTGCGGACCGAGTGCGGGACCAACAGGCGGAGCGGGAGTCGCTTTACCTGCCGGACACTGCAGCTTAATCTGCGCGGTGATTTTCTTCTTTGCCATAATATCTCCTTTGTAGTATTGGCAGACACTTCCAAACGCGGAAAGACTATTCTGCCTAACGAGGAGTCTAAAAACCCCTCTCCTACATATTACACTTTCTCAACCTGGAGCATATCCACTTCAACAGGTGTATTCCTGCCAAAAATACCCACAGTTACTTTGAGTTTGTTACGAGGGATGTCAACTTCTTCAATAACACCAGTAAAAGATTCAAAAGGACCATCAGTGATCTTAACTTGTTCGCCTTCGGTAAAAGCCTGCCGCGCTGGCGCTGGACGATCACCTTTAATGTCGCCCGATTTTTGGAGAAGAGCGCGCACTTCTTCACCCGGCAGAGGAGCGGGCTTCCTGTTATGCGGCGTACCGACAAAACCGGTAACGCCTTCTATGCTGCGCATTCTCTGACAGGTTCTCTTCCAGTCATTATCGGGAAGGTCCATCTCAACGAGCATATATCCCGGAAGCATCTTGCGGGTTTGCGTACGTTTCTTGCCGTCCTTTGTTTCCACTGTAGATTCTGACGGAATTTTGACATCGTGTACAATCGCCTTGTCAAATTCGCCGTTATCAAGCATCAAGCGGATCATTTTGTCGATTTTATTCTCATAACCGGAATAGACGTGAAGGACATACCAGCCTGTAGCCATTTTTTTTCCTTAATGTGGATTAGAACAACGCCTGGACACCCATAAGCAGCAAGAAATCGATGAGTCCCAGCGCCACCGCAACGATAACAGTAGAGATAACCACAACTTTTACAGAGCTTATGACATCTTCGCGACTGGGCCACACCACCTTGCGGAGTTCGGCGATAGATTCTTTCACAAATTGAACAAGCTTATTATCTTTTTTCTTTTTTGCCGTTTCCATACAACCTCTATAATTAACACTAAATAAAGACAGGCCAGGTAGGACTCGAACCCACAACATTCGGTTTTGGAGACCGACGCTCTACCATTAGAGCTACTGGCCTTTGTAAAAAAGCGCATTCAAGCACATGCCGCGCTTAAAGCAACAAAACTAAAACACGCTTATTTAATTTTTGTTTCTTTGTGAAGAGTGTGCTTGCGGTCAAAAGGGCAATATTTCTTGAATTCAAATTTTTCTTGCGAATTCCGTCGGTTTTTCTGAGTTGTATAATTTTTCCGCTTACATTCAGTACACTGCAAGGCGATAAGCTCCACCGCCGTTTTTTTTGTCGCCATAATTTCCTCCAAAAAAGTAATAATATATTAGAACACAGCCCTCGAACGGAATCGAACCGTTGACCTTATCCTTACCATGGATATGCTCTGCCGACTGAGCTACAAGGGCAAGATACGAAGCACTCTAACAAAAAAACGCCTTTGTGTCAATACCTTATTTTTACTTTTTTAAAATTTAAAATACTTACAGAAGCTTAATTTCACGGATCAAAGGAACTTCCGAAGGGAACGCGGACAAGGTTCACGAAGGTTACTTTTGGGTAACGCGTGCTGAAAAAATCAAAGGACGTCTCGGCGGCGCTTTCAAAAACCGTAATCTCGAATGTCCCGCGCTCAGTGAAATATGGCACTAGCACGGCTACGTGGAAGTATTGGCGTAATGCGGGGCGCGGACCCGAGGCGTCGTTTACCGCCGCGAGGTAGAAGCGCCCCGGTTCCTCAATGGCGAGCGTGTAGAGCAGCGGACGCAGTCCGTCGATGTTAAAACCGGCGTCCTCCATAAATCCCGCATAGGATTCCGTCGAAATTTGCACTGCTCCGCGCTGCCCCGAACGGCGTATCACCGCTGGAAAACGCCATGAACGCACCTCAAACTCGTCAATCGCGCCAAAGACAGGGGAAAGAAGCGTGGTTCCGGCAGCGGAAGCAAGATTGCGTATCCAGTCCAGTCCAAAGAAGGGATCGCGGGTCTCTTCAAAAACAGCAGTGAAGGTGTTACCTCGATTCCCAAAAGGCGCTTTGAGATCGGCTATGTCGAGCCGTTCTCCGGTAATAGGGTGCAAAATTCCGTCTATCACCCACTTGGCGAAACCAGAACAATTCAGTCCTGCCTGCCCTGTCTGCGCCTCCTCTGTCTCTATAAACACATAGGCGCCGGTTTTGTCAACCGCCCCGTCATCGGCGAAAGAAAGACCGGAAAGCCGGGCGCGGACACTGGACACGAAACGTCGGTTGTCTTGGTAGAGCGCGGGATCAGGCTCAAAGTACTTGCGGGGAAATTTGTCGCCTGCCGCCGCGAGGACATCGTTCAAAGGCAGGGTCATAAGCCGTTCAAAGGAAAACGGCACAGGCATGGAACGCACAAGATAAGCGTCGTAGGTTACCACGTCCATAAGGGATCGGCTTTCATTGAGCGGGCGGAATTGTACATATATATAAGGATCGCTGCGGGGAAAGGCGCGTATTCTCACAGCGTCTCCGGTGTCCTTGCGCCGCGTCAGAATCCACGAACCTTGCGCCCAGCCCGGATACGCCCCGTTAAGCTCCCGCGCCAGCACAATGCCGAATTCGGCGGCGTTTCCCTTATCAACCCGTACCTGCACCTTATCGCCGCCTGGCAGGACGCGGACAAGCGGACGCATACCAAGAACTTTGGCGGGCGCTTCAAGAAACCACTGATCCCTCAAGGCGGCGCGCACCGAAGAATCGTCTTCTATTGCCGCTACTGGCGTGTCAAGCGCAAAAATTGGGGGTGTGGCAAGACAGAAAACACTGATAAAGAAAACTGGTAAGGATTTTTTGAGCGACATGTTATTATTATCGGAAAAAGCAAGGAAATATACAAGAGGTATAACACGCACACCGTATAGAACACACGCTGTGCGCGTTATTATATATGCCCTCAAAAGAGGGCGCGAAGATTAGCCGTTGATCTGGATGAGGCGCTTCTGGGATTCAGGACGCTTCTTGATATCAAGGGTCAGAACGCCGTTCTTAAACACGGCGCGAACAGCGTCCGAATCGGCGCTTTCGGGAAGCTGGAACACGCGGCTGAAAGAATGGCTGCGGCGTTCCTTGATAAGGTACTTGCCTTCACTTTTCTCCTCTTTTTCTTCCTCCGCTGCAGATTCTATGGTCAGACGTTTGTTGTCAACATGAACCTGAATATTCTTCTCGTCATAACCAGGAAGTTCAGCTTCCATAATATAGGCGTTCTCGGTTTCCTTCAAATCAATGGAAGGGAAACCGAAGCTTTTGGGCAGCGTATAAGAGGCAGGCGCGGAGCGCAAGCCGCGGAAATCGTTGAAGAACGAATCCATAACATTCTCAAGGGTCGGATACAGGGTAACAGTTTTCATACAAAACTCCTTTACCGCGAAGTGGTACGCGTGCAGCGCGCCGCGTTCTGCGGTTATGTGCCGTTCCGCTGTCGGAACCGGCGTAATAATTTTTCAACACCCTCAAGGGCGTATTGTGCTGACGAGATTGAATTTCATCTCCATCGGCACTAATATATATGCAATATGCGTGCCAAGATTATTGATGATTTAGAGGGAGAAATCGTATAAAACGGATAATTTGAACAGCTTTATGGACATTTTCCAAAGTGTGGCAAGGGGGGAATATACTCTTGTATCCGTAATATCCGGTGTATAAGGTCTCTTAATTATTTAGATATAGCCAATTCTGTATCATTTTTTACAACACAGTCTCCATACAATCTGTCTGTATGTATCAAATTGATACATATTCTATAGTACTTGACATTTTTACCGTGTTTAATTAGAATACGAACCTTGAGAAGAAAATAGTTTTGAGTATTTCTTCCCTCTTTGTCCGTCTTGAGGCGGACTATTCGCTGTGTATATGGCGAAATTTATCCGTAAGGAGGGCTGCCTATGAATCAGTACGAACTGATGGTTATTTTTCCCCTTGAGGAAGACCAGCACAAAGCAGGCCGCGAACAATTATTGACTGATCTCGGCGCGAACGGCGTGGAGATCGAAAAAACCGACGAGATGGGCGACAGGGACCTCGCGTATGAAGTGAAAAAGCGTCGGCGCGGGAAATATGTGTTGTTTATCATTAAGCTTGCGCCTGAAAAGCAAGCCGTGTTGGACCGCGTCTTCAAACTCAACGCAAACCTGTTGAAATACCAATTTATTAGAATTGGATAGGAGCGCCAAATGGCTGATATAAACCATGTGGTTTTGGTGGGAAGGCTGACCCGCGACGCGGAACTCAAGTACACCGCAAACGGGCAGGCTGTTTGTAAGTTTTCCATTGCCGTAAACCGGCGGCGGAAATCGGGCGAACAATGGGTCGATGAAGCAAACTTCTTTGACATAGTGGTCTGGGGAAGGCAGGGCGAGTCCCTGAATCAGTATTTGGTGAAAGG
>QMCE01000286.1_pt1 | contig 24553 bp, 24 predicted proteins | sample 1821851 | NCBI WGS metagenome assembly QMCE01 (sample SAMN09453174, study PRJNA476694) | Termite gut metagenome, whole genome shotgun sequencing project. | isolation source: worker | host: Odontotermes sp. | place: South Africa:Pretoria | collected 2016-01-28 | reverse complement strand
TTTCGGAGAACAAGCACTTTGAGGCAACGGCGCGTATACAGGGCAACCGCAGCCAAACGGTGGTGACGACCGGGCCATACCGCATCGTGCGGCATCCCGGCTATATGGGAATCGCCATTTGGGCGGTCGCGTCCGCTCTGATGTTCGGAACGCTTGCGGTCGGCGTCGTTGCCGGTGTTATCATCGTTACCATTTCGGTTCGGACGTATTTAGAGGATACGATGCTAAAGATTGAACTGCCGGGATATGCCGATTATGCTAAGAGCGTCCGCTATCGGCTGATTCCGTTTGTGTGGTAGAATAGAAAGGCTTGGTATTGTGACTGATAAGAAAAAGAACATTCTGTTCATCATGTGCGCCTATGGGTTCTTCTGGCTTTACCTGATGATAGGTATAAGCGCCATCATGACAGGTATACTGCCGGGTGACGGCGTTCCTATGAAGATAATGACGACGATAGGTTCATGGGCTCCAACAGTCGCCCTACTGGTTCTGTTTAAGAAGCTGTTTCCGGCAGGCTCGGTAAAGAGCTTTTACCGAAGCGCCTTTAAGGAACGTATAAACATAGGGCTTGTTCTGCTCACAACAGTTATACAGATACTCATTTTTATAAGTGCGGCGGGAATGATTTCTGTTGCAAGTGATTCTTCTTTTTTCGGACTATTCGACTTATCCCCGCGAACGGTTGGCATGGGCGTGTTCTGGACGCTGATTCAAGGCGCAACGGGTGAAGAATCCGGCTGGCGCGGTTACTTGCAGCCGTCTGTCGAAAAGAAATATGGCGTAATCAAAGCCTCTGTCATTGTCGGTGTTATATGGGGTTTTTGGCACATACCGCTATGGTTCACAGCCGGTTTTGCGGGAAAAGACCTCATAATATACATTCTGACGTTTATGATCGCAATCACATCACTGGCGGTTCTCATTGGTATTTGCTATAAATGTTGCAGAAGTCTATTTATCCCGATGTGGCTGCACTTTGTATTCAATTTCGTGTTGTCCGTTTTTACAGGCGATCTGCTTACCCTCATCGCTTTGCTTGCCGTGTTCAATACAATTGCCGCTGTTGGATACGGTATTTGGTATTATTATAAGGAAAAAAGCCATGCGAACAGTAATCAAATGAGGCGAAGGCATAAAGACATGTAATAGTATGGAGGCAGCACTATGTTCCGCAATCTGATAGTTAATGATACAGGTGCGGGTTTGTTTGACGCTTACCGACCAAGCCTTTGCGCCGACCCGGCGCAAAGGTGTATGTTTTTAATCAAGGATTCGTATAAGGAAACATTTGAGAATTCCGCGAATGCCGCTTGATGGCATGCGCTCAGAAGGTGTACGGCGCGGTCCACTCCAATTCTTTCGGGGGGATCCCCTTCTCAACGGACAGGCCGGCGGCGTATCCGCCGATCTCACCGCTCTGTATACACCATGGGAAGGCTCTCATTACCATAAATATCACACTGTAGTCAAACGACATGGAAGCGCCCGTCAGTAACAGGTTGTTTATTTTTCGGGGGAGAAAACAGCGATAAGGAACCTGAAAGGTACGGTTCACAAAACCATCGTAGTGGAAAAGGGCCCTTCTGGTAATGGCATTATCATGGAAGGTGCGTTCCGCGATTGCATCCTCGATGGTGAGCACATACTCACCGATGGGGTGACGCGGCTCGCGAATCCCCATATAGTGGCCGACCTGCGTGATGAAGGCATTTTGGAAGCCGGGAACATATTTTTTTAAGAATTTTGCTTCGGCTCCGATCAGCTTTCGCAGCTCCGCCTTGGCGTAGGTTTCATCCGGATAGCTTTCATCCATGCGCAGCTGCCATTCGTAAGGTACATTCTGCCAAAAGGCAAAGCCGCCGTCGCCCCCGATGGGGGTCATATCAAGGGTGGGCTTCCCGATATAAATGTCCCCATAAACGTTTTTCCCCGGAAGCCTTGGCCGGAAAAGAATGTCCGGAATATCGCCGACGGCCTTGGCGGCATCGATCAGCTCGCTGAGCGCCCAATCTCCGGTTGTTTTCTGGTATGTAACCAACTTTGGATAATCGACGCCCGCCATGGTCCACAAAATGCCGCCGGGAATAGGCCAGTCGGTTGCTTCTGTTTGGACGGAGGACGGCTGCGGCCCGCCGGATCTCACAAACGGCGCGCCGGATTTTTCGACCACGCCGGCTGTTCCGGTGCCGTCGATGAATACCTTCCCTCTGATCGCCTGCCTTCCCGACGCGTTGTCAACAATGATTTCTGTGATTGTGTCACCGCTATCGTTTAACACAACATCGAGGAAACGGGTTCCGTATATGGCCTTTACGCCGGCCTCCTCCAGCATTTGCAGCATCATGATGCCGCCGCCCTCCGGATTAAACATCTTCCTTGTGAACGCGCTGTTGCGTTCCGCTTTGTGGCCGTAGTGGGAAACCGGGTTCCCGTTCAAATACGGATGCGTTTCGTTGCTGGTGGTATAGAGCAGGCCTTCCTCCTCCATGCGCCGCATCAGCTCGGAATGAATCCCGCCCGCGCCGGCGCCGGCCGCGCCCTGAAGCCCCATGGTATGGAAGCCTCCCGGCATATCGTACATCTCTACCAAAATTGTTGTTGCGCCGTGCCGGGCCGCGCGCAGCGCCGCGGCAAACCCACCCGGCCCGCCTCCGACCACTACGACATCCGCCCGGGCAATCACCGGTATCGTGGTTGCGGGAATCTGAATCGTATCCTGCATGGATTCTCTCACCTCCGTAAATCATGCGGCATTACTGCCCCTGCCTTCGGTAGGGGCAGTAATGCCGTGGGTTACCGCGTCTTTTTTTTAGAGAACCAGAGTGGCAATGGGGTATCCGACCACCGCGTAAAAGAGCCCGGAGATCATCGATACCATCATGCCGTAAATAAGCATCGTTTTCGTATCGCACCAGCCCGTGCCAGCCGCCATCGCGGCGTGCGCCGTGCCGGGAGGCGAGGCCATCGCCAGACAACTGGCCGCGCCGATTAGGGCCGCCATGGCTGCCGGATGGACACCCAGCGCCGGCGAGGCCAGCACGACCGGCACAACGATACCATATACCATCGTGACATTCACAGTGTTGGAAATAAAGTTTGTGAGGAAGGTGGCGAAGAGGATGACGACAATCGCGAACCCGAACCCGGACAGCCTCGAAATGACGGGGCTGACGAGCGAGGTCAGCCATGTTGTAATACCGGAACCCTCGTGCACAAGCGACGAAGCCATCACCTGCGTGGCGGCAACCAGATTGACAGCGCCCCACGGCACCGTCTTCATTGCGTCACCGAAGTTAAACAGGGGTTTGTCGTCCACCTTCATTAAGCAAAGAAGGATAACGCCTATCATGGCAGGCATCGGGATGCCCATGCGGTTGACAAAGGCGGCGGCTGCGGGGGCAAAGAAATCGAGGATACCGGGCGCCAGCCAAAGCACCACGACGACCACAAACGCGATCAGGCCATACTTCTCCTGCTTGGAAAAGGGAGGCACTTCCTTTTTCAGCGCGTCGATATCCAAATTGGTGATGGGAGATAGGTCGGGCTTAAAGATGAAGCGGAAGATGAGAAGCATGGCCAGATAGCCAAGAAGGCCGCAAATGATGCCGAACGTCATGTAGCTCAGGAAATTAATGGAGACTCCCGTATCGGTCGCAAACCGCGAAATGGCCAGAAGCACAAATGTGTGCGCCACGGGAGTCATGGCCGACGAAATACAGGTGCTGAACAGACAGCCCAATACCATTAACTGGGGCACGCGGTCGCCCTTCTTCCAGCCCAGTTCACGGAAGATTTGCTCGGCGATGGGCAGGAACACAATAAAGGTGGGGATGGTGGACATAAAAGCGCCGATTGCCAAGGGGGCGAAGAGGAAAAGGGCGATAAAATTCCACGGGCTTTTCTTCGCCGAGGGCCGGGTGATGAACCAAAGCGCGCACCGCTTTAGGAAGCCCGATTTTTCCAGAACCGCGGTCACGAGGCTGCTATAGATGATGTACGGGACAATCCAGTTGCCCCAGGATTGCTGCAGAACCGTGGTATAGGTGTACAAGGGACAGAAGGTGAGGGCACAAATGGTGAGAATGCTGGTCCATATCGTGGAAACCGTCAGCCAGAGAAAGATAGTTCCCAAAAAAATGCCCAGCACCTGCATCCCCACCGGCTCCAGCCCGGTGAACGGCGGCAGGTATTGAAAGCCGAACATCAGGTATACGCCAATTATGATACAAACCCATTTCTGCGTACTGTAAACGCCGAATGTTGTCTTCATGGTTTCCCTCCTCAATTCGTTGTGTAGCTTGCCCGATGGCGGGTGCAAAAAGATCCGAAACAGGCTCTTAGGATGAAATGCGCATTCCTCCTCCACTTTTGATTCGCATGGCGCAGGGCAGGACTCACACGGTGATCAATGTCCTCCGCAATGCCCTCGCCGACGCCGTGCCCGCACGGAACCTGTGCCTGCGTGATCACGGCACCAGCAGCAACGCCAATATCGGTATGGTGACAATCGCAAGGATTTGCGTGATGGCCACAAAGCAGCTTGCCAGCTCTACATTGGACCCGTAGTTGCGGGCGTGCACCGGCAGCAACGAAAGGGTGGGCATGGCCGCCGCCGCTGTGGGAACCGCGTAGAGATAGTAGTTATCGGTAAGCGCCCGCAGTACAAGGTAAACACCCGCGGGGATCACCAGCAGCCGCATGGCTGTTGTGACAAGTACCTTCGGGTCGAGTATCGCGCTGCCGAGGCGGGCATCCAACAGCGTATACCCGGTGAAGAACAGCGCCAACGGCGTTGTCATTGCGCCGATCTGCCCAAGGCTGCTCATGAGAAAGGCGGGAACGCGCATGCCCGAAAAGGCAACGCAAAACCCGATCACGGCGCTCACCAGATTGGGTGTGAGCAGCTTCTTACGGTTGGCTCTGACGTTGGGTATCAGCACCATCGGCCCCAGCGTGCTTGAGTAGATGGACGACAACACAACATATACCGTCATGCACGCCATCGCCTGCCCCTCGCCCCAAAACGCTTTCGCAACCGCCAGACCGATAAAGGCCACATTGGAGACGATAAAGACATACTGGTGAATCCCCCGCTCACCCCGCGCGTCGTTTTGCCCGAAGCGCATCAGGCGGGCGTAGGGGTAAGAAAGGAGATGCAGGACGACATAATAGACTACGGCAACCAGCGCGAGCCACCCCACGGTATCCATCAGCTCGGGTGTGAAGGACTGCACGAGATTGCAGAACACCATGCAGGGCATGGCGATGTAAAAGATGATGTTGTTCAGCGCTTTCGGCGCACCGCCATCGAACAGGCCAATCCGGCGGCAAAAAGCGCCGATGCCAATTTGCAGCAACAGCATCACCAACGTCAACAGAACATTGGTGTATGTCACATCATTCCCCCTGTATTCCCGGCGCTTCTGAGCTCGCAGGCGCGCAAAACGGCGCCGGTCATGGTGCTATCGGAGCATCGCCGGCGCCCGGGCAGCGGCCGTTTCCTTCTCCGACGCGGCTCTTTCGCCGCCTACCCCTTGAGATAGCCGAGCATGACCGGCCAGGCGCTGTCGGAGTAGAAGCGATGCCCTCCCGTCATCTGCAAAAAGGTGACATTGTCGGGTGCGCCGGCGCCTTCGAAGGCCCTTTTCACAAGGGGGAACTGCTCAATGGCCCCATACATCGGGCAGACGTCGTCGGCATCCCCGAGGGTGATGACCGTCGGCCGGGGGGCGATGAGCCCCGCAACATCGCCCATATTGAAGTATTTGAGGATGTTCGGGACGATGTCGCAGCCATCCTTGAGCTTGCCGCACATGGCCTCGAAGGACGAAAAAGCGCCGCTGGCCATGCACGCCTTGATTCGGGGCTCCAGAGCGGTGGCGTACAAGGTGATCATACCGCCGCTGGAGTGGCCGTGCAGGTAGATTCTGTTCATGTCGATTTTGTCGGAAAAGTACTTCTCCAGCACATCGATGGCGCGCTGCACGTCCCAGACCTTTTCGCCCGTGGTGCAGCGGCCCATCTTGATGGCCAGCCGCGACGAAAAATAACACTGCGGGCCGGGATTGCCGCCGACCTCGCCGAAATTGCGCATATCAAAGGTGAGGACACTGTAGCCCTGTTTCATCGCGCGCACGCCCAGATCGCGGTCGCCGCTTGTAATAAACGTATCGTCGCCCTCATACTTCACACGGCCCAGCGAGATGTGCTGGCCCGTGCCGTGCCCCTGCAAGCAGATGAAGAGTGGCTGCGGGCCCTCTTTTCCCTTCAGTACGCAAAGATGGGCAGGAATGGTGTACCCCGGCTCCGATTGAAAGGAGAAGCGGGTTTCCGTGTAATCGTCCCACTCGGTTTCGTACTCGACGGTCATGCTGTCGTCACAGCGCTCCAACGGGAGCCCCAGCACGTCGTAAAGCTTTTCACACGCCCGCTTCCGGTACTCCTCAAAGGATTCCTTCCCATCGTAGCGCATGGCCGGCTCCCGGCTTTTCAGCAGTGCCAGCTTGTGGTCAAAAGGCGAAGTGTACACGCTCTATCCCTCCGTTTACTATGGTTTTGTGATCCTGCGCGCCTATCGGGATTCCCGTGGGAATTCACGCCGTAAACAAACGGGCCGGGCGGCTGGCGAGCGCCCAAATATTGGGCACCTACCAGAACTTGCAAATTGACTGCCCCGTGTGTATGATAATGTCAACATAAAGAAAAAGGACATTGCCGGAGGCGTTTTTTTGCTCTATTTCTCCTTGGAGGTGCCCGCACATGGAAATTGAGTATTTGCGTTGCGTTTGGGCCGTGTTCCATTACAAGAGCTTTTCGGAAGCAGCCTACCAGCTTTCGCGATCCCAATCCACCGTATCAAAAAACGTTGCGAAAATCGAGGATGAGCTCAACATCCGGCTGTTTGAGCGAGCCGGCAAGAACGTATACCCTACTTCTGCCGGCGAAGGGGTTCTACAGGCAATCGAAATCATTCTGCGGGAGGAAGCCGCCATTCGGCATTGTGTGCAAATCGTGCGGCAGGAGGCCCAACGAAAAATCATCATCGGCAGCCCGACCATCAGCAAAGGGCTGCACATCGGAAGCATGATAGCCAGCTTTGCCAAGGAGAATCCCCAAGTGGAGGTAGAGATCATTGAAGATACGACCTATCCGCAAATTTCAGCGCTGCTTGCCCACAAGGTAGACATCGCCATCGCCACTCAAACCTTTGTGGAGCAGACAGTCTGCGGAAAATTTGACCTGCTCAACGACAACCGCTTTGTCATAGAGCGCTATTACCGGGACCGCTATTATGTCGTGGTCAACAAATGCCACCCGCTCAGCGGAAGGCCGGATATCGACATTGCTGATTTGGCGGACGAGCATTTTGTGATGATTGACCAAACCTATGAGGGATATCACGAGATGCTGAGCGAGGCATTCTGCCGGTACGCGCCCTTTAAGCCGAAAATCGCCATGCAGGCGTCCGGCAGCGAAACCGTGTTGGATTTGGTGGAGAAGAACGTGGGTATCACCATCCTCACGCCGCACACGGTGCCTGACAGAGAACCGCTGGTACTCATCCCTCTGCGGCAGTCCCTCACGCGCGAAACAATGGTGGTCGCGTTGCGCCAGCGCCGCATCCCCAAGTACACCAGCTTTTTTCTTCGGTACGCCAAGCAAAACTACACCAACGCTACATAAGCGCTCACGGCTCGGATGGCCATGGCGGCTCGTCATACCGCTTGATTGCCCGGCCGGGGCACACCGCAATCAATAACAATATTGCACTTCTTTTGCAAACATAGATAATTCTTTTTATGTTTTATCACCAAGCTACTACATCTATTATATAGAGCTCGGCGGATTATTCAATTCAAAAGCCCATCCATGTATTCCGAAACGGAATACATGGATGGGCTTTTGATGGGTAAGGGCGTCGGTTATGATGAAACGGGGCTCTTCCTTATACGAATCCTTGATGAAAAACATACACCTTTGCGCCGGCCCGGCGCAAAGGCACGTGTCTTCTTAATTAAGGTAATCCAAGCGGCACTGGGGGGCATCAACCCGCTCAACGCCGGCAAGAAGCGGGACGAGGCAATGGAGCTTCTGAAAAAGTTCTTCCCGGATATGGAGATTCTGGAAACCCGATTCCGCCGCTACAAGCGGGAGTTTGACCGGCAGGAGAAGGAGAACGCGGCCCTCGCAAAGAAAGCGGCGGCGGGCGAAAAGGAGGGCTTCACCAAACGGCTCGAAACGGCACAGCTTCAGGCCGATTATTACAATCTGCGGCGGTTCGTGGATTCGCTGCCGGAGGAAATCAGGCAGCAGGCCAAAGCTGTGCAGAAGTCAAAAGGCTATCAGCGATAGGGCGCAGGCAGGGGCGGCGGAAATGCCGCCCCTGCCGCAATCGAATTTCGACGGTAACGCATCATTGTAATTCTGCAATTTGGAGGTAAAGACTTTCACGGAATTGCGGAAGCCGCACAAAAGCAGGCCGGTCAGAATTTCGTGATATGATTTATACAGGGTAAGTTCCCCAAGACCAAGCGAAGGAAGCGGTACATATCAGCTAACAGATGAACAGGCACTATTGCACCTTGAAAATTGAATATCACGGAGGATGCGCGGCAGATGGCAAAACGGCACAACGACTACGGCACAGGGATTCCCCGGCATGAAATCGAATCCCTCGCCCGGGCGCTGCTCCCCACCATGCAAGCCTTCTTCGAGAACGAGGAAGGGCAGCGGGAGTTCACGGAGTGGAAAGCGAAACAGGACAAAGAGGCAAAACTCCCAAAGGGCTGATACATAAAGGACAGGAGCGGTACAACCCCCGCTCCTGTCCTTTCCTTTTTCGTTTGCCGTACTCTGCATCGTTTTTGGGCATCCTGTTCGCTCCAGAGCCGAGTGCCGTTATTTTGCACAAGCCATGAACAACGTTATACGATTTTTACACGATTACATTTTACGATGTAATGGGAAAAAAGACTTCACGTTGTGAAAAATGACAGAGAATTTTTGCTTTGTAAGATGTTGAGGCTTGAGAATAGGCAGTTTATAACAATTATATTTGGCTTAGATAAAGCACAAATCCGAACCCCTCTCCTATCGGAAAAAGTTCGGATTACCCGTGCGTGGAGCACCAGCGGCAAAATATCGCATGATAACGCGCTTTTAGCGATGAGCTAACGGCGCGTTTTTCATGCCCGTAAGCGTGCGGAACATAGACGGTTCAACCAGCCACGCCGTTATCGTATACGAGATTCCCCGTATCGAGGGCGCCAACGAATACGGTAGTAGCTACCTCGAACTCTACGACGACAACATGAAGGCAGTATCTTCTTCATCTACTTTGATTTGATACCGCCCATGGCCGCTTAAGGTTTTCTTTTTCTCTTCCCCTTTTGAGAGGAAGAGCAATCAAAAAACATGGCTCTGCTTTCCCCACAGAGAAGGCAGGGCCTTTGCCTTTACATGCTTTTTGGTCTGTCCTGTGTTACCGCCACGCCGCGCATTGCCTTGCCATAAACCGGCGATCCTTCTTTCCGCTGTTACGCGGCGGTTCGTCTTTTTTGTAAAGTTGTTGCCTTTCCGCGAGGTATAATACTACTCTTATCACTTATGTTTGCGGTTTTGCCGCCGTTACACCATCAAATATCCCTCCGGCACGCTGCAATACAAAATATACTCCTCAATCCCCAGCCGTGCCAGCTCGTCGGCCTGCCTCATCAACTGCCGGGCAAGGTAAGAGACTCCCTCCGGCTCATTACCGCCCTGCACCAGCGCGGTAATGGTCACGCCGGGCAGCTTTTCGGCGGCAAACGCCGCCGCTTGCCGCACCGTTAAATCGGGGTTCTCCAGCGGCCTTTTTATTTGCAGCCCCCCCGTGTCGTACCCTTCGGGCGGGAACTGGTACGGCAGGCACCCCAGCACTATCCTCCCGCCAAGGATATCCACCGGCTCGCCGCCGTATATCGTCTCATTTGCCCCGGCAGCCAGCGCGGCGGCGGTTACATAAACGCCGCAAGCGGCGCCCTGTTCGGCCAGCCGCTCCTCTAAACCGCTCACAAATCCCGCCAGCAGCGCCGCACGCGTAAGAGCGCCCGTCTCGCCAAAAAAGGCGTCGCTTGTCAGCGAATTGGGCGGAAACTGGCAATCGTCCAGCATAATATAACGCGCCCCGCACTCCGCCGCCTCCAGCGCGAGCTCGGCTATATACCCGCGCGCCGCCTCGCTGTACGGGTTGAGCCACGGCTTGCCTCCCTGCTCGGGGAAATTATCCAGCCACAGCGTGCCGGGCGCGCGATATTGCACGGCCATGTTGCTGTCAAAGTGCGCGGCGGCCGCGTCGCTAAAGGCGCTCAGCCTCACCGCCAGCCCAAGCCCGCTGTTCCGCAGCGTCTGCGCCAGCTCACGCAGATCTATGGCCTCCGGCACAACGGCGCCCGCTTGCGCCGCAAGCTCGTTGCGCGTTGCAAACAGTACCCGCCCCTGCTTATCCTTGATATCCACCAGCACGGTGTTGACCGGAGTTTCCCCTGCCGCGTGCGTATCGAGAAAGGTTTGCAGCCGCGTGCTGTTCCCCGCCAGCTCAGGCGGCAGATACACCGCGCGCAACGGCCCGGGTTCCGGCTCCGACTCGAGCTCCGGCGCGGGCTCCGGCGCGGATCCGGACACAGCCTCCGGCTCGCTCGGCATCTGCGACGGCGGCGCGGACGGTTCGCTCTCCGCATTCCTGCCCATGATGGCGTTATAAACCGGCTCGTAGCTCAAATATCCCACAACGGCCAGCGCCGCCAGCGCCAGTGCCACCGTGGCGATAAAAAGCGGATGCGGCTTTGCCCGCGAGGGCGCCCGGAGCTTCCCGCGTTTGATTTTATACCCCTTCGCCAAGCACCACACCCCCCGGAGAACAATTGACCGTGCCTGTGTATTGCCGCGTGATGATCTTGCCCGCTATACCGTTATTGTGTTTGCTTCCCGCACACTTTATTCAGATCCGCCCGCGACGACGCACTCCTCTGTATTGGCTTTTCCCGCCTTCGGCGGGGAAAACACAACTAAGCCGGCTTAAGTATACGCAATGTATCGCAGCCCGTAAAGCGCCAGCGAGATAAGCCCCACATACACCAGCAGGATCGGCAAACCTCTGAAGCTGCGCGGAATGGGGCTGATCGCCAGGCGCTTGCGGGCATACAGGATAATAAGCAGCGCGGCGGTATAGCCCAGGCCGGTGCCCAGCGCATACCCCACCGCCTGCCCGAACGAAAAATCCTGCCCTGCCGTGTGCAGCAATGCGGCAAACAGCGCGGTATTCAGCGTGGCCGCCGGCAGAAGCCCTTTGGCTGTTTCGGCGGCTTCCTTCGCCGGCAGGCGGTGGGCAAGACGGTATGTTCCCAGCAGCGCCAACAGCACGGCGGCAAGCAGCGCCACAGGCCATACTATCGCGCTCAGGTTGGCGCTTAACCACAGCAGGCCGAACATTTGCCCGGTAAACAACGCGCCTGCCGCAACAGAAACGCTTATTTTGACCGCTCTTGTGTTGGGCGGGCTCCCTTCTTTTTTGTAAACGCGGTGGTTGAGCCACAGCGCCGCAGCCGTTATCAGCCCGGCCGCGGCCGCTCCCGCCAGAAGACGCGGAAACAGCAGCCCGGTATCAAATTCCAGCAGCAACCGGCACCCCTCGATAATAAGAGCCGTCAGCGACGCCATCCACGTAAACAGCCCGCCCAACATCAGCGCCTGCCGCCGGTTGCCGGCGAACACCGCCTCGCGCCCCAGCCCAAGCCCCCATGCAAATACGGCGTTTTCCACCGCCATTGCCGTGACGCAGCTCGCAATAAAAGCAAAGAACGCGTTATCCATGCCTCTCGTCCCTCACCACTAAGAATCGGGCCTCGCGCCGCGCCCGCTCACGCATTCGCGCGCCGGCCACCGCCTTTCCCGCAAAGCGCCCCGCCCCCAACAAAAATCCCGCGAGGATCAGGCCAAAAAAGGGTGCCGTCACGCCGCTTAACCGGAAGGTGGCGGGCAAAGGAACTCCCCACAGCGTATTATATCCCGCATATTCACGCGCCAGCGCAAGCAGCGCGATTGCCAGAGCAAAGCCGCCCACCTGCAGCAGCCCCCCCACCAACACCCGCCCCGGCTTGTGCCGCGCCCCGATAGCCGCCCCGCCGGTCAGTGTCATGCCATTGACAGCCATCAGATACAAAAACATTCCCAGCGTACCGGCCGCGCTGCCAAAGAGCCGGATCACCAGCAGCCGCGCCCACACCGTCAGCAGCGTAGATACCGCCACCTGCGTTGCCAGCCGCACCGCGCCGCCCTGCGCACGCCGCACGGTCAGCATCACCGCCAGCGTTCCCATATGCACAAGCAGCAGCTCCAGCGTCACGGCCGCCGCCGCCCGCAAGCTCACCGATGCCACGACCAAAAAGGGCAGGTTCAGCCCGATCACAAGCGCCGGATTTCCGCCCAGCAGCAGCCTTCGCAGCGTTCTGCCCCCGCGCCGGTACCGCCGCATCTTCGCAAGCTCCAATTTCACAACAGCCACCCCCGTGGAAAGGCAATTGACAGATGTCAATGCTCCTTCCGCTTCCTGCGCCGAATTATGCTGGCCACCCGCTCGCCCGCCATATCAAACCCCCACACGGCGGCGTTCATCAGCAGCAGGGCAAAGGTAAGCTCCTCCTCCTGCCTGCCAAAATGGCGAAAGAGCATCACGACCGCGCCGGCGGTAATACCAAACGCCACCTTCGACATCTCGCGCTTCGGCGTCGTCACCGGGTCGCCGAGCAGGAATATCCCGCCAAAGAGCAGCAGCCCCGTAGCAAGCTCGAAGCCTACCGAAGAAAGCCCCCCCGCCGCGCTGCGCGGAAAGAGCCAGGCAAGCACGCCCACGGTGGCAAAAAAGCTAAAGGGCATGCTCCACCGCACCGTGCCGCGAAACACAAGGTATAACAGACAGGCCGCCAATACTAAAATGTTAGTGGCGCCCATCGGGCCCGGATAGTTTCCCACCAGCATATCGGTGATATCATACCCCGGCGTGCCGCCCATGCGCAGCGTAAAGGCGGGCGACGCCGCCAGCACCGCGTCGGAGGGCCCCCATACCGGCGCCTTGAATGCGGGCGGCGGATACAAAAACAGGCTGCCGCCAAAACACACCACCGCGAACGAAAACCCCGCAGCCGCCGGATTGAACACATTGTGCCCCGTGCCGCCAAAGGGAGCCTTGGCCACCAGCATGGCAAACAGCCCCGCCGTGGCCACCACGCCGTACCCCACCGTAGCCGGCATCATCAGCGGCAGCAGCAGCCCCGTTACAATGGCCGACAAATCGCGTATATTATGCCCCCCGCGCGTAATAAAATTACACGCGACATCACACGCAAGGCATACCGCCACCGACCCAAGCCCCAGCACCGGTGCGCGCGGCCCGTGGTAATAATAGGCCATCGCGTACAAAAAACCCAGGGCCGCCACCGCGTCCCCCATTACCCCACGCGTTGTCTGCGCCACCCGGATATGCGGCGCCGGTTGCTGTATAAGCTTCATTGAGAACTCCCGCTACGGTTTGTTTATCGTCGGCCAATTCGGAATCCCGCGGTAAGAAACGGATATGACCGTTCCGCGATCGCGGCGTTCGGCAGGCCGGAATTCCGCCGGTAAAAAATTTTGGCCGGACAGGGCATTCCGTTACTGTTTTTCTTCGCCGGCCGCCGTGTTCGCTTCCGGCCCCGGCCGCGGCGTCCGCTTCGGCCTTGGTTTTGGCTTTGGCTTCGACGCCATCGCTCTCTCCAGCGACTGCTCCAGCTCGGCCAGCGCGATATCCACCTGCGACCTCGCCGTCTGCACCGGCACGGCGTCCGCGTCCGGCTCCGGTTCGCCGCCTGCCTTGTCCGGCTCCGTCGGCGCGGCATCCTCCGCCGGCTTGTCCTCCGCGGCTTCCTCCGCCGCGTTCACCCGTTCGAGCTCTTTCATCAGCCCGCGAATATCTAACGGCGCCGCCCCGGCGTCCGGCGGCTGAACCGGCGCGGCGTCCGCGTCCGGCGCCGGTTCGCCCGTTTCGCCGCGTTCTTCCGTTTGCGCAAGCGTCTCAGGCGCTGCTCCCTCTTCTGTTTGCACAGGTGGCGCGGCTTCAGTCGGCGCTTTCGCGTCGGCCGCCTTCTGTGCCTCTTTGGCCTTCGCCTGTTCGGCGGCCTGCCGCAGCGCTTCCACCGTTGCTTTCTTCGCTTCAGTCTCAGCTTCCCTGCGTGCCGCCTCGGCCTCGCGCCCGGCCTTCGCCGCCGCCTTGTCCGCCGCGCGCCGCGCCGATTTCTCCTGTCTGCGCTCCTTCGCGGCGGCGGCTTTCGCCTGCTTTTCGGCGGTTCTGCGCGCCTTTCTCTCCCCGGGGGTCTCCATCTGTTCGGCATCGTCCGCGTCCGGGTCGGCGGGCGCCGCAAAGCTGCGCAGCGCGTACTCCCGCGCCACGGCCACGGCAGGCGCAACGTCCAGCTTCGAAGGGCATACATAACTGCAAGTTCCGCAGCCGATGCAAAGCTGCGCGTCAAACGGACGCAGGTTGGCGTAATAGCTGTTTTGCACAAAACGGTGGATATACATCGGGTTGAGGCCGGCCGGGCAGGCTTGCTCGCACCGCCCGCAGCCGATGCACGTATAATGCGCGTCCCGTTCGTTTTCCCGCGAGGCCAAGATCGCCTTGGTCGTAAAGGTCACCAGCGTATTCTCGGCGTCCATGATGGAGATACCTGTCATCGAGCCGCCGCACACAACGCGCGTGGGTTCGGCGTGCAGCCCGCACCGGTCGAGCACCTGCGAAACACGCATCCCGATAGATACCTCTAAGTTCACCGGGTTGGAAACACAGTTTCCCGCTACGGTAACAAAAACCGTGCTTTGCTTTTTGTGCTCGTATACCGCCCGCGCCAAATGGATGAGCGCCCCCACCCCCACAATGAGGCGGGGCATATCGCCAAGACGGCGCAGACGCCGCGTCTGGTCGGCGGGATAGCCGCCGCGCACCCGCATCACCTTGATTTTTTTCAGCGAGCGCGGGATACGCGTCTGCAGATCGGTCACGTTTTTATACACCATGATAAGCCTGTCCGCACATCCGGCCACATCGCAGCAAAGCTCCAGCCCGTCGGCCACCTCGTCCGTAAGCTGCAGCAGCGGCCCTACACGGCTCGATACAAACGGCTCGTCATCCACGGCGTCGGCGATCACTATTTTGGCGCGCCCCTGCGCGCGCATAAGCTTGCGGTGCAGCAGCCTGCCGTCGCGCTCGTCCACGATCTGCGCCAGCTTCGCAATTTCAATGATCGCCTCTTCCTTTGTTTGTACCGCGATCCCTTTGACATCAAGGCGTATCGTATCGGTTTGCGGGTTGACAAAACGCAGCGCCGGCTTCGAAAACGCCGGCTCTTTATGCTGCGCAAGCACAATACCCTTTGAGAACATCGGCATACGGGTGATCTCCCGGTAATAGTTGTCTTTACTAAAACAGCACTAATCGCCAAAAGGGGCCTACGGTATGGATTTTACCCTTATCAGCGACGATAAACTAAAGGTAACCCTGACGGCGGACGATCTGGGCACTCTCGGCATCGACCCAACGGCGCTTGATTACTCCAACGACGCAACGCGCGCCGTGCTGCTGAAGCTTTTGGAGCGCGGGCGCGAATCGGCGGGCTTTCATCCCCGGCGCGCCAAGCTGTATATCGAGGTATACCCCAACGATAGCGGCGGCTGCGTTATCTATTACACCCGCCTTGCCGGCGGCGAGCTGTCGCGGCGCGGCTTTGCGCCCGGGCCGGCGCCCGTCTCCTTCGCGTTTACCGATATCCACGTGCTGCTGCGCGCCTGTGCCGGCGTTTACGCCCGCTGCGGCCACCGTATCCTGCGCAGCGCCCTCTACCGCCTCGGCGGCGAATACCGCCTTCTGATATGGCCGCTCGATTACGCCGATAACCTCAGCATCGCTTTTTTGGGCGAATACGGCGCCCTCCTCGGCGAAGGCATTGTGCTCGCCGCCTTTCTTGACGAACACGCCGAGCTGCTCATAGACGGCGACGCAGTCGAGCGGCTGAGCCGATTACACTGTTAGCGGAAACCCTAACGATTTTCAAACAAGTGTTGTCTATGTTTATTTTCTCGCCCAAATATGAATCTCATTCATTCCTCTTCGCAGCCTCCCGCAACTCTCTGACCGCCTTGCCAAAATCCTCCTGCCCAAACAGCGCCGAGCCGGCTACCAGCACCGTGGCGCCGGCCTGTACCACAAGCGGCGCGGTGTCGCGGTCGACGCCGCCGTCCACCTCAATAGGCACATCAAGCCCGCGGCGCGCGATCTCGTCGCGCAGCGCCGCTATTTTAGGCAGCATACCGGCCATGAACCGCTGCCCGCCAAAGCCGGGCTCCACCGTCATTACCAGCAGCATGTCGATATCGGCAAGGTACGGAAAAGCCGCCTGCGCCGGTGTTCCCGGCTTGAGGACAAGCCCGGGCCGCGCCCCGCCCGCGCGAATGGCCGCGATCGTTTCTCCCGCCGGCGACGAAGCCTCGATATGAAAGGTGACATAATCGGCCCCAGCCGCGATAAAATCGCCCGCATACCGCAGCGGCTCGCTTATCATCAGATGCACGTCGAAGGGCATGGTCACGCGCGGGCGCAGGCTTTTTACCACCGGCGCCCCAAATGTGAGATTGGGCACAAAATGCCCGTCCATCACGTCCAGATGCAGCAGGTCGGCCCCTGCGGCCTCCATGGCCGCGCATTGCTCGCCCATGCGCGAAAAATCGCACGATAGCGCCGAAGGCGCAAGCTGTATCATCATGAATCATCCTTGCCGTCACAAAAATTCCGGCCGCCGGGCGCCCGCGCCGCGCAAAACGCGCCGCATACGCTTCTATTGTACCCCTTGCGGCCAAAAAGGTCAACAACAAGGCGTGAACAATTCGCGGCATTCTCTGTTTTTACAAACAGGTATCATTTCCCCGGCCGCAAAAATTGACAAGCCCGGCGCCGCTGTGCTACACTCTCTCCATGATAATTGATATCCATACGCATATCTTCCCCGACCATCTGGCTCCCCGGGCGCTGGCCAAGCTGCGGGAAGAAAGCGGCGACATTTATCCTCTGGCCGGCGAAGGCACCGCCGCCGGCCTTGTGAGAGATATGAACGGGCGAGGTGTTGACGCGGCGGTCTCGCAGCCGGTGGTGACGCGGCCCTCGCAGTTGCGCGCCGTCAACGAATGGGCGGCGTCTACGGCATCCGGCAGGATCATTCCCTTCGGCGGCATTTATCCCCGCAGCGGGAACTACAAAGCCGATATCGACGAGATCGTGCGCCTCGGCCTCAAGGGGCTCAAATTCCATGCCGAATACCAGGATTTTGTCGTGGACGACCCGCACATGCTGCGCGTTTACGATTACGCGCTGTCCAAAGGGCTTGTTCTGCTGCATCACGGCGGGTACGACCCGGCCTTTCGGCCGCCGTTTCGCTCTTCGCCCCGGCAATTTGCCAATGTGGCCAAAGCAATGAGAGGCGGCGTACTTATTGTGGCGCATTTGGGCGGCCACGCCCAATGGGACGACGTCGAGCGTTACCTTGTGGGCGGCAGGCTCTACCTTGATACCAGTATGGGCTTCGAGTTCTACCGCCACGACCAGTTCCTGCGCATTGTCGAGGCCCACGGCGCCGATAAAATTCTCTTTGGCTCCGATTACCCCTGGAGCGACGCCGCCAAAGAAATTGCCATTCTGCGCTCGCTGCCCCTTTCCGGCGCCGAAAAGGCAGCTATCCTTGGCGGCAACGCGCGGCGAATACTGGGAATATAATGATACTGCTCTTCGATTAAAAGCCGTCTATCATTTATGTTTGCGCTTTTGCGCCGGATCGGCGCGGATAAGCGGGCGGGGGCGGGCACCCTCCCTGCCCAGGTTTTATCGCGCCGACCCGGCGCAAAGGTGCTCGTCTTTTAATTGCAGAACAGTATTTGGAACGTAAATAAAAGGAGCCGGGACACCGGCTCCTTTTGGGGTTGCGTATTTCTTAACGTTTGTCGCCCGACGAAAGCTTTTTCAGCGATTCACGGCTGTCGACAAGAACGTCGTGCAGCGAGTAGAGCAAGATGAGGCTCTCGCACAGCACACGCCAGATCAGCTCGCCGCCAATGACCGTGCCAAGGCCCAGCAGCACCGCATCCTCGGCCATCATAATAATGCCGCCGATCAGGATGATCACGGCGCCCAGCGCGTACAGCGCCTTCATGAGCACAGGCGTGATCATCCAGCGGAAAGAGATAAAATCCATAATGCGGCCGCTTTCCAGCGCGGCGGGACGGCGGGGCGCCCCCGGGTAGGGCGGCGGAAAGCCGGGCGGCATTCCCGGCCCTTGCGGCGGGTAACCGGGTGGGGGCATCCCCTGCGGCGCATAGCCGCCGGGAGGCGGCATTCCCTGCGGCCCGTAAGCCGCGCCGGCCGGCGGCGGTGGCGGTGGCGGCGGATATCTGCCGGAGACAGGCGGCGGAGCGCCGACCTGCCCGCCGCGCGCCTGTGCGGCCGCCGGGCAGTTGCAAAGCGCGCCGTCCTCAAGCTTATTGCCGCAAAACTCACAGAAGCTGGTCATACGCTATCCTCCATCAATTCTATTTCCCCGCAGCAGCCGGGGTGATTGGTGTATTCTTTTTGTGTATTCCCCCGCCGAAAGCAGGAGAACACACAGCTTGTTATGCCGGGTGCACGCCCGCGGCGGCGTCGGCGGCGGGCGCCACGCCGTATTTTTCGCGCTGGCGCGCCTCGAAGAACTTGGGCGCCACCTGCGGGAACATGGCCAGCGTAAGCACATCCTCTTCCTGCTCGTTGTACTGCTCGGGCAGCTCGGCCTTGAGCTTTTCGAGCTCGGGCGGGATAAGGTCGGCGGGGCGGCCTTCGATGGGCTCTGCGTCGCCGATGATCATTTTGCGGAACTCAGGGTCGATGGGGGCGGGCGTACGGCCGTACTCGCCGCGCACCATGGCCTTGAACTCCTTGGTCACCATCTTGTACGGTTCGCCGCCGATAATGTTGAACACCGCCTGTGTTCCCACGATCTGGCTTGTGGGGGTGACGAGCGGCGGATACCCCGATGCTTTTCGCACATTGGGGATCTCGGCCAGCACGGCGTCGAACTGGTCGAGCTTGCCAGCCTCTTTGAGCTGCTTGAGCAGGTTGGAGAGCATTCCGCCCGGCACCTGATACAGCAGCGTGTTGGCGTCCACCCCAAGCATCAGCGGGTCGATAAGGCCGTTGGCTAAGTATTTGTCGCGCAGCTTTGCCACATGGGCACGCACGATATTCAGCTTGCCCATATCCAGCCCCGTGTCGTAGGGGGTGTCGGCAAAGGCGGCCACCATCGTCTCGGTGGCGGGGTGAGAGGTGCCCAGCGCCAGCGGCGACATGGCGGTATCCACAATATCAACACCCGCCTCGGCAGCCTTCATCAGCGCCATCGAGGCAAGGCCCGACGTATAGTGGGTGTGCAGGCTCACCGGAACCTTCAGCGTCTGCTTGAGCGCGCGCACCAGCTCGTAGGCGACATAGGGGGTGATCAGCGCCGCCATATCCTTGATGCAGACCGAATCGGCCCCCATCTCCTCGAGCTGCTTTGCGTAGCCCACAAAATACTCCACGCTGTGCACCGGGCTGAGGGTATAGCTCAGCGCCGCCTGCACGTGCGCGCCCTCCGCCTTGGCGGCCTTGATGGCTGTTTGCAGGTTGCGCGCATCGTTGAGCGCATCGAAGATGCGAATGACGTCGATGCCGTTTTCTACCATCTTTTTGACGAAATACTCTACGACATCGTCGGCGTAATGGCGGTAGCCCAGCATATTCTGCCCGCGGAACAGCATCTGCATCCGCGTTTTGGGCATGTGTTTTTTTACTTCGCGCAAGCGCACCCACGGGTCTTCGCCCAGAAAACGGATGCAGCTGTCGAACGTCGCGCCGCCCCACATTTCTACCGACCAGAACCCCACTTCATCCAGAGCCTCGAGCATGGGCAGCATATCGCCCAGCGACATGCGGGTGGCCAACAGGCTTTGATGCGCGTCGCGCAGAATGGTTTCGCATATCTTGAGATTGGCCATAAGCGGCACACTCCTTCACGTTTTATCGGTGTTCTCCGCCTTTTGCGAAAAACACCCGATCCATAAACTGTCTGCCGCTAATTCAGCGAGACAAGAAGCGCGCCGGTATCCACCGCGTCGCCCTTGTTCACGTGAATGGCGGCCACCGTGCCGTCGCCGGGAGCCGTGATCTCGTTTTCCATCTTCATAGCCTCGAGGATCAGCAGAACATCGCCCCGCGCCACTTTCTGGCCGGCCGCGGCCTTTATTTCCCATATATTCCCCGGCATCGGCGCCTTCACGGCCGTGCCGCCTGCCGGCGCGGCCGCTTTTGCCGGCGCGGGCGCCGCGGCGGGGGCCGCAACGGGCGCTGCCGGGGCGGTCACCGGAACGGCAGCCGCGCCGCCGACCTCCTGGACCTGCACATCGTAAGCGGTGCCGTTCACCGTTACCTGAAAACGTTTCATGTTTGAATTCCCCTCCTAATATTCATCGCGTAGCGATTTCAAAATTGTAATTGCCCCTGGCCGGCTGTCCCGCGGCGGCGAGTTTGCCGCCCTGCCGCTTTTTTGGGCGTACAAAGCGTATTGCCTTGTATGGCGCAAGCCGCCCGCCCTATGGGGACGTTCCCGTGACGGAACAAGCTTCTTACAGCGGAATATTCGAATGCTTCTTTGGGTTGCGCGCCACGCGCTTGGCGCTGAGCAGATCCAGCGCGGCCAGCAGCGCGGGGCGGGTGAGCTCGGGCGGGATCACGTCGTCGAGATGCCCCTGCTGCGCGGCGGCAAGGGCGGAGGCCGTCTCTTTCTCATACTCGGCCACCACCGCGTCGCGCGGCTTTTCCAGCGTGATGAGGTCGCCGTGTAAAAACGCCACGGCAGCCTGCGGCTCCAGCGGTGAGAGCACGGCTTCGGGCCACGCCACGGCATAATCGGCCCCGGCGGCGCGGCTGGCCAGCGCCACATAGGCCGCGCCGTAGGCTCTGGCCGTGATCACGGCGGCCTTGGGGGTGGTGGCCTCGGCGTACACATGGGCAAGTTTGGCCAGCTCGCGCGCGGCTCCGCCCAACTCGGCCAGTGCCGACGGCTCAAACCCCGTTGTGTTCACCAGTGTGACAACGGGAATTTGAAACGCGTCGCAGACGCTTACCAGCTTGGCGATCTTATTGCAGCCGTCGGCGCACAGCTTGCCGCGCGTTCCCACAATACCGACGGGATTCCCGCCCAGCGCCGCCAGCGCCGTGTAAGCGCAGCCGGAAGCAAACCCGCCCAACAGCTCGATCACACTGCCGGCGTCGCACAGGGCGGCGGCAAGCCCGGCGGGGGCGGTATCGTCGTAGGGGCCGGCGGGCAGGGCGGCGGCGGGCTGCGCCGGCTCGAGCGCGGGGGCGGCCGCCAAATTGTTCAGCGGTAAGTAGGCCAGCATCCTGCGCAGCTGCGCTATCCCCCCGGCCTCGTCGTCGGCCACCAGGTGGCACGCGCCGGCCTGTGCCGCGCCGGCCGCCGTACCGGCGGCCCCGGCCTTGTCGGCGGCCAACGCAGGCGGCGTCACATAGAGCTGCGCTTTCGCTGTCATCAACACAAAATCGGCGCTCATGGCCAGCAGTGCCGACGAGCCGGCGCACACGCCGGCAATCAGAGATATCTGCGGCACCACGCCCGAAAGCTGGCTGATGCGCAGCAGCACGTCGCCGTAAGCGGCCAGCGCGCCCACGCCCTCGGCCACGTTGGCCCCGGCGCTGTCGTAGACGCCGACCACCGGGATCCCGGTTTTGAGGGCGACATCATACAGGCGGCAAAGCTTTTCGGCCTGCGCGCGGCCAAAGCCGCCGCCATCCTGCGCAAATGCGGCCACCGGACTGCCGTTTACGGCGCCGTAACCGCAAACCACGCCGCAGGGCGCCTCTCCCGCCAGCGAAAACCCGCCCAGCTCCACAAAGCTATCGGGGTCAAACAGGAGGCCAAGCCGCCTGCGCGCCGGCGTGGGCTGCCCCATCGCCTCCCGCGCCTCCGGCCAATTGGTTATTCTTTGTCCACTCATCCGGTTTCCTCCATCCGAATTTGGTTCTGTGTTTCTCTCCTCCTTCGGCGGGGAGAAACACATGCTAAACCCTATTATACACCACACGCGGCGGCGGTACAACTATTTTACGATAATGCCCTTACTATCCGGGCCGGCGGCGGCGGCGTTGGCTTCGTCGGTGTCGATATGCATCGCCGTTGCAAAGCTCTCGCTCACCCGCACCACAACGTCGCCGAACGTAAGCGCCCGCCCGCTATCCCCGATGCGGACCGCTACGGTATCTTTATCGGTCACGCCCAGCGCGGCGGCGTCGGCCGGCGTGGTGTGGATATGCCGCTTGGCGGCGATAAGGCCCTGCTTTACCTCCACCGTGCCCGCCGGCCCCCTGAGGGTAAAGCCCGGGGTCCCGGCCAGATCGCCTGATTCGCGCACCGGAATGTCAACGCCGATGCTCCGCGCGTCGGTCAGCGAAATTTCGGCCTGTGTAGCGGAGCGCAACGGCCCCAGCACCGAAACGCCGGCCAAACTTCGCTTGGGCCCCACCAGCTCCACGCGCTCTTCGCAGGCATACTGGCCCGGCTGGCTCAGATCTTTTTTGCGGTGCAGCGCGGCCCCGGGCCCAAACAGCGCCTCCAGATCGGCCTGACAAAGATGCACGTGCCGCGCCGAAGTTTCTACGATAATTGCGTTATGCATTGCGGTACCCTCCCCAATTTGCTATAATCACATGGGACAACCAACCGGCCACCCCACCATTTTACCCGAAAAACAGGCAAATTGCAAACGATAAATCTGTACCGCGCGCACAGAGTGTGTTATAATAGCTGCGGAGGCCCGTATCAGGTGTGGCGTCCGCCCGCCGCGCAGCCCTGATTCCCCTTCCGCGGAGGAGGGCGCCGCCACCTTTGCGCTGCGTCGAAAGATATGTCCGCTCACGCGGATTCTATAATACTGCCTACTGCCAATTGCTTTCTGACTACCGCCCGCGGGAGGGATCTGATGGACGCGCTTGCCGCGCTGAAAGAAAAGGCGCTGAACTGCGAGGGATGCCCGCTTGCGGCCACGCGCACCAATGTGGTGTTCGGCGTGGGGCCGCCCGACGCGAAGATACTGTTTATCGGCGAGGGCCCCGGCGAGCAGGAGGATAAGCACGGCGAGCCCTTTGTGGGCCGCGCCGGCCAGCTGCTCGATAAAATGCTGCTGGCGGCGGGCTTTTCGCGGCAAAGCAATGTGTATATCGCCAACATGGTAAAATGCCGCCCGCCCGGCAACCGCGACCCCGCTCCCGACGAGGTGGCGGCCTGCATCGGCTTTTTGCGCGAGCAAACGCGTATTCTGCGCCCCAAATACATCGTCTGCCTCGGCCGGGTGGCCGCGCAGGCCCTTATCGACCCCGGTTTCCGCGTCACCAGACAGCACGGCCAGTTTGTAAAAAAGAGCGATATCTGGATGATGGGCACCTTTCACCCTGCCGCTCTTCTGCGCAACCCCACGCAAAAGCCCGATGCGTTTGACGATTTTTGCAAGCTGCGCGACAGGCTGGCAATGGATAATTGACAATTTTGACCGCGACGCCGTTAACTTGTTCGCTGCCCTTGCCCTTTTTCAATTGCGCAAGGTTTGGGAAAACACGGCATAACGCCGTTGCTTGCACGATGGCGGTAAGATTGAATCGGCGGTTACTTAGTTAGCGGAGCAATATAATATGGGAGGTTAAAAAGCATGGAAAAACGAAGCGTACTGGTGGCTCAGTCCGGCGGGCCGACATCGGCGATCAACGCGACGCTGGCCGGCGTGGTGGAGCAGGCCCTGATCTCTAACAAGGTGGATAAAATTTACGGCGCGCGCCACGGCATACGCGGCGTTATCGACGATATGCTTGTCGAGATCGGCTCCACGCTTTCCGAGCCGCAAACACTGCGGCGGCTCGAGCACACGCCGGCGTCGGCGCTGGGCACCTGCCGCTACAAGCTCAAGGACGCCGGCGCCGACCCCGATACCTACCGGCGTATCTTTGCCACACTCGAGCGCTACGATATCGGTTACTTTGTTTATATCGGCGGCAACGATTCGATGGATACTGTCAACAAGCTTTCGATGTACGCGCGCGAAAAGGGCATTGATGTTTCGGTGATGGGAGCGCCCAAAACCATTGATAACGACCTCTACGGCATGGATCATTCGCCCGGCTTCGCGTCGGCGGCGCGCTATATAGCCACCACCTGCGCCGAGCTTTGGTGTGACGCCAAAGTGTACGATATCCCCACCGTTACCATTGTCGAGACGATGGGCCGCCACGTGGGCTGGCTGTGCGCCTCGTCGGCGTTGGCCGCGCAGGGCCCGGACAGCGCGCCGCACCTGATATATCTGCCCGAGATCCCCTTCGACGACGAGAATTTCATCGAGGATGTCCGCGAGCAGCTCGCCGTCC
>QMCE01000505.1_pt1 | contig 24580 bp, 21 predicted proteins | sample 1821851 | NCBI WGS metagenome assembly QMCE01 (sample SAMN09453174, study PRJNA476694) | Termite gut metagenome, whole genome shotgun sequencing project. | isolation source: worker | host: Odontotermes sp. | place: South Africa:Pretoria | collected 2016-01-28 | reverse complement strand
AATCTGCCGCCCATACCCGCGAGTGTGATCGTTCCGTACTCGCCTGACGCCACATCGTCGGGACCAAACATCACGCCGCACGATATACATAACACTGCCGCGCAATATACAAAAATCCATAATGGTTTGTTACCCATACCTTTTTCCACAATATCAATCTACACCATATTTTTGAAAAACGCAACATATTATTACAGAAAAAAATCTTTTTAACTGCCTTTTAAGGCGCGCCGCGTCCGCAGAAAGCGGTTACAGCAGCGCCTCAAGTTCGTCGACCAATCGGGCGAAAACATTGCAGGCGGCTTCGACCGGTTCGGCACACGCCATGTCCACACCGGCTCGTTTCAGGTTTGCGATGGGGAAACGCGAACCGCCCGCATGGAGAAAGGCGAAATAGTCGGCGCGCTCTTTCTCGCCGCCGTCTGTGACTCGCTCGGCAAGGGCGAGGGACGCGGATATGCCAGTGGCGTATTTGTAGACATAAAACGAGTTGTAAAAGTGGGGAATGCGCAAGCCTTCAAGATCGCTTTCTTTTTCAAGGATCAGAGCGGCGCCGAAGTATTTTTCCAAGAGATCGCGGTATTCGGCGCGGAGCAGGTCTACGGTAAGGGGCGTGCCGCTTTCCTCAAGCTCGTGCGTCCGCTTCTCGAACTTGGCGAACATGGTTTGCCGGTACAGGGTGGCGAGGAGATCGTCGGCGCGTTTGTTCACAATATACGCCTGGAGCGCCTTGTCGCCGTTTTCCTCGGCGCGTTGTTTCAGATGACGGTACAAAAGGTCTTCGTTAAAAGTACTGGCGACTTCAGCCTCGAAAATCGTGTAGTTGTAGTGCATGTACGGATTGGAACGCGCCGAGTAGTACGAGTGCATGGAATGTCCGCCCTCGTGCGCCATGGTGAACATATCCCGGATGGAATCGTCTTTGTAGTTCATAAGGATGTAGGGATCGCCGGTAAAACTGCCCGCGGAAAACGCGCCGGAACGTTTGCCTTTGTTTTCGTAGCGGTCAGCCCAGCGCCCCAAAAGACCGGCGCGCAGGATGTCAACATAGTCCGCGCCGAGCGGTTTAAGCGCATCGCACACGGTTTCAACCGCCTCATCCCAGGGAGTTTCGCGCTTGGGCATGCCAATAAGCGGCGTGTAGACATCGTAATGGCGCAGTTCGTCCAAAGCGAGCCGTTTTTTGCGAAGCGCGTAGTAGCGGTGCAAGGGCGCGAGGTTCGCGCTGACCGTTGACACGAGGTTGTCATAGACGGATTCGTCCACGTTGTCCGGGAAAAGGGCGGCGGCGCGGGCGGAAGAAAAGCCGCGTATGCGGGCGCGCACAGCGTTCTGTTTGACGCGCCCGGCGTACAGCACTGCAAGCGTGTTTTTGTGCGCGTCAAACTGCGAGTAAAACGCGGAATAGGCGCGACGGCGCAGGTCTCGGTCGGGATTTTCCATAAATACCGACCAAGTGGACTGGGACAGGGGCTTGGCGCCGTCCGGTGTATCCACAGCGCCAAAATCCATATCGACATTTGTCAAGACGGAAAAGGCGTCAGAGGGAATGCCCTCGGCTTCGCTCTGCATGGCAAGAAGCCGCTCTTCCTTTTCGCTTAGGATATGCGGCTTGTAGCGGAGAAGTTTTTGAAGGTAGATGCGGTATTCGGCAATGCGCGGATATTCAAGGAATGTCTGCATCACCTCGGCGGGGATAGCCTGTATTTCCGGCGCTTCCCAAGCCGAAGCCGCAGCCGCCCGCGCTGCTGTCATCATACATCTGCCGGTCATTGTCCGCGCCGCGTTGTCGCCCTCATCTTCGGTCTGGCGCAGGTCGCTGTAATAGACGATCCGCTCCTGCAATATGCCGAATTCTTTGGCAAAGTCAAGCCAGTCCGCCAGTGCGTCAGCGCTCGTTCCCAGCGTACCCTGAAAGGCGCTCATTTTGGGTATCATGTCTTCCATTTCCGCAAGCCCCTCGCCCCATTCTTTGTCGTCAGCGAAGAGTTTCGACAAATCCCATGTATCTTTGGGATCGACTTCATCCCGCACGGGGATTTTTTCCGTCTGCATACTATGTGTCTCCTATTAAAAACTGCCGCTTGAACAGGCGCGCCCGTATCGCGGCAAAAAATAACCTTACCGGTGTTTCTTGGGCGTATTTTACTATTCTTTCAAAAATTAGTCAAATCAGGCGATTGCGGCGTGTATACCGCGGCGTATTATGCACGCTTGACTTATAACGAAAAATCTCCTACACTCCCGCCGTATGCTTTCAAAGGAAGCGAGGTGAAGGGCTGACCGCTCCATTCCTCCACTATCCCGTAACTGTGAACGATCAGGTAAAATCCGCATTACGCTTATTAGTCTCATGCTGACAAGTGTAAAGCCACTGGTGAAAACTGGGAAGGCGTGGGTTTTGTTTTTAAGGCATGGACGGCTTTGGCGCGTCCGCATGTCTTTAAAAGATCGCAAGCCAGGAGACTTTGGGCATACGCGCGGGCGTACGCTGGCGTTATCCCCTTGAGAGGCTTCGTGGATTGAGCCTCTGGGAGCATGTATGTTTTCTCATTTTTCTTTTCTTGGAAAGGCGCGTTCTGCGCGGACACGCCTTTTGTGGTGCGCCGTTGTTCTGTTGACGGTATGGTTTTCGGCGTGCGGAACTTCGGAACCGCCGGTTTCCAACGGACTGCCGGTCGGAACATGGGTTTCCGCATATAACGAAATTTAATGGCGAGATCGTCTATTCCGGGGCGATTACCAATGTCCGGCAGGACGGCGAAGGTGCGGGCTATATAACTATTTGGTTTATAAAGCCTGGCTATGAGCAGAGTTCGGGTCGATTTTACGTGATACATTGGCGTAATCTGACCGACGTATCAGTGGAGCTGGCTGCCGCGTATCTTCCGGGAACGCCCGATACTGCGACACAAGCCGAGGCGGAAGCGACGTTTACATTGGCAAACGGCTGTTTTGCGGTTCACAGCACCTGTGAAAGGCGATGATCCGCAGATTTTTCCTTTTTATAATGATAGCGGCGTTTTCGGCGCGGGCGAATTTGCCTCTTTACTCGCAGGAGCATACTGACTGGGAGGAGGAATGGGACGATCTGCCTGTCGCCGAAGACGAAGGATTGGATTTTTCCGTGTCCGCCGTCCCGCCCGCGCCCCAACGGAAGCGCGTCATAAGCCGCGCCGAAATAGAGTGCGCTGCTGCGCCGAACCTCACCGCCCTGCTTGAGGAAACCCTGGGGCTGGGCGTTACGGCTAACGGTCCGTACGGCAATCCCGCGTCCGTGAATATGCACGGCATGGGATCCGGGCGGGTCGCGGTGCTGCTTGACGGCGTGCCGGTCAATTCCCCGCAGTCCGGGACATTCAACCTTGAAAGCGTGGACATAGACGCTGTTGAGCGGATCGAAGTAACGTATGGCGGCGGCAGCGCGGAATTCAACGTGTCTGGCGCCATGGGCGGCGTTATCAACATCGTTACGGACAAAAAAGGTGGAAAAGGACTGCGTTTCGGCGGGGGCGTGTCAAATACAAGCGCCCTGCCTGGCGCGTACCAAAAACCGGACGGCGGCAAGGGCGCTCCTGCGTGGGAAGACCTTTTCGATACCCAGCGTATTCATGGCTTTGTGGGGAATGGCGGAGAAGTCTTTTCTTTTCAGACTAATGTGTTCGCCACCCGCGCCGCCAACCATTTTTTGTTTAGTACGGGCGGGCGGGCGGATCGTACGCGGCGCAGAACCGGCAACGAAATATATGACGCGGGCGGATCGCTTTCGCTCAACTGGAATTTGCCTGATTTGACCCGCCTGCGCTACGCGGGCGACGTCTACTATGGGGATAAAAATACGGCGGGAACGAGCGATTCAACGGCGGTGGGCAAGATGAAAGAGCTTTCCACCCGGCACAGCGTCTTTATGGACAATCCAACGGTGTTTCGTGACGATCTTGCCGTTGACGCAGCGCTCTCCTATTCCCTGCAAAATCTTAGCTACAGAAACGCTGTGCCTGCCGGATTTGTCTCATCCTCTGAAGCCGATTCACGGCACCGCCTCCATTCACTGCGGATCGCTAACGGCTGGGATTGGTACACGAGCGACCGGTTTACCCTTACAGCGGACGCGGATTACGGGTTCGCCTACCTTGATTCGACCAATACGGGCAAAAAACAGGGGCACAGCGGGGGATTATCCCTGACAGGCGCTTTGATCGCGGGAAAGCTGACGATCATCCCCTCGGTTAAGGCAGTGCTTGATGCGGGAAGCGGGAGCCGCCTGTCGTTTGTTCCTGTCCCGAAACTGGGGCTGGTCTGGCGTCTTACGGACGAGTTTTCCATACGGAACAGCTGCTTCCGCGCCTTCAAGCTCCCCACCTTCAACGACCGCTACTGGGCGGGCGACGCGACCGCGCGGGGCAATCCGTCTCTGCGACCGGAAGACGGCTGGGGCGCGGATATCGGCGCGTCGTACAAAGGCGCTTTCACTTTCGACGTTTCCCTGCACGCCTCCTACATACAGAATTCCATACATTGGCGGTCAGCGGGCAACGTCTGGAGTCCGGCTAATATAGGCGAAGCCGCATTCGCGGGCGCTGATTTGTTCCTTCTTTTTACCATCCTAAAGAAAAAAAATCCGGCAACGGACGGGGTGGAGCTGCATCTTTCCTTTTCGTATAATTATCTGCTGAGTTATATTCTGACGGAAAACCTGACTTTCGCATCCAATAAACGTATGCCCTATATGCCGGAACACGCCTTCACCACCGCGCTCGACCTGCGCTGGAAAAGTGGTTCCGCCCTGCTCGGCGGCGCGTTTACCGGATCGCGCTACACAGAAACACTGAACATCGCGTCCGCAAAGCTCAAGCCGTATTTTCTGCTGAACCTGACGATAAACCAGTCCCTGTCCGATACGTTCACGGTGTTCGCGGTGTTCCGAAACCTGCTGAATGTCTCGTATGAATCCGTGAAGGATTATCCCATGCGCGGCTTCACGCTGACGCTCGGACTGCGGGCGGAATTCGGCTCGAACGCGCCTTGACCCACGGCGGCAGGGCGCTCTTGCATAATCGCGGTTTTTCGGTACAATACTTGGATATGCCGTTTATCTTACTTCTTGTGTCCTTGCTGTTTTTCTCCTGTACCACCGCGCCGCCTTCGATTACAGACAAGCCGCCGCATATCTCGCCGGACACGACGCACCCCGCCGCCTATACACCGCCCGCGGACGCCCCCCCGCCTGAACAGCCGCCGGAAACGCCCTTTGAGGCGGCACTCGCGCTGGTAAAAGCCAACCAGCTTCCCAAACGCTGGAGCGCGGACGGCGACAATATCACTCTGTACGCCGATATTCAGGCGGACGGCGGTACATTCACCGCCGCCTATGATATGGCGGGTGCGACGCTTCAGCAAACGCTGCGGTACTCGGTGCCATTTGTTCTGTATGACGATACTTCCGGTGAAAGCGTCCGAGACACGCTTCTGTGGCGCGTGGAAGATGATGATTCCGGTATACTACTTTCCTTTGATGACGATTATACGGCGGCATGGGAGCGCAATTTCGACCTGTTTGACCGCTACGGTGCGCGTGTTACGTTTTTTGTGCAGGGAAAGCCGGTTAATTTCGCGCGGCGCGCCCTTGATCGGGGGCATGATGTGGGCTATCACACGCGGAATCATCTGAACTTGCCGCAGGTGTCGCGGGTGCTTTTCAATCAGGAAACCGTCTCAGACCTCGGCGTATTCCGCAGCGCAGGCGTTCCCCTGCGATCTTTTGCCTTTCCCTACGGACTTTCCGCTCCGTGGATGCGCGACGAGCTGCTGCATTCCTTCTCGATTTTACGCGGCTACGGCGTTACCTTCCGCATCTACAGCGAGGACGCCGTTAAAGGCGGCTATGTGGCGGCAAAGGCGCTGGACAATCTGCTCTACAAAAGCGACGCCGAATTTGAGGCTGTCATTACGCTTATGCTGCGGACAGTGAAATTCGCGGGCGGCGTTCTTCCCCTTTGTACGCACGACATAGCTGATTCCGTGGACTGGGGCATAAAACCCAATCGCCTTGAATTTCTGCTCAAAACCGCCCGTGACCTGCGCCTGAAATTCTATTGCTATCGGGATTTTTTTTAGCGTTTTGTTTAGTTCGCCGCAAATTTAAGTAAGCTACTATACCGATCTTTATATAGGTGCGCGCGATATTCCTAACCTGCACCTATGCTGGTACTTGTTGGCAGCTACTTTCTATGATATGATAAGTTAAAGTAATCTAAGGAGTAATAATGCAACAAACACTTTTTGATATAAGCACAAAAAACATAATTGATATTATAAATCCTAACACCTATAAAGGGTTATACTCATTTCATAAATACTGGGGTAAAAAACCGCCTGAAAGTATTGTTTATTTTATAGAAAAATATACGAAAAATTCAGATATTGTACTCGACCCTTTTTTAGGATCTGGCTTTATTAGTTATGAAAGTTTGAAAAGAGATAGGCGTTTTATTGGAATTGATATAAACCCATTTTCGATTGAACATACAAAATTTCTTCTTGATTTACCTTCTTCAAAAGATTATTGGCAGGCGATTAAGGAAATAAAACACAATGTGAAAGAAAATATAGATTATTCTTATCGCTTAGAAAGTGGTAAAACAGCTTCACATTATCTTTGGAATGACAGTGAATTATTACAAACATGGACAAAATCATCCAATATGCGCAACAGGATCGAGCTAAACCCGACGAATCATGATGTTAAACTTGTTAATGATTTTAAAGATTATCACACTAAAAATATACGAAAAGCGTTATTTTTTACAAATTCACGGATTAATTCTGACAAAGCAATGACTATGGCTGACTTGTTTTCAGGGAGAGCATTGCGGAATATTGATTTGATAATCGAAAATATTAAGTATTATCCTGATCCTCTACGGAGAGCGTTGTATTTAACGCTTACCTCCGCGTCAGGACAAATGTCTTCAATGGTTTTTGCCATAACAAATAGAGGAAAAACAAAAAATGAAGTTAGTGAAAAAATAGAAGTAGGAAGTTGGGTTATTGGATTTTGGAAACCAAAAATACATTTTGAAATAAATGTATGGAATTGTTTTGAAAATAAAGCAAACAAATTGTATAAATCTTTAATGAAAGTACGTAAAGAAGAATATACTATTCATTCTAATTTGGAAAAATTAATTCTAGCCGAAAAAGGAGTTTGTATTATTAATGATAATTGTCTGGATATTATAAAGGATATACCTGATGAATCAATTCAGCTTGTCTGTACTGATCCCCCGCATAGTGACAGAATCCCATATCTTGAATTAAGTGAAATGTGGAACGCTATCCTCAACAAAGACGTTTGTTTTGAAAATGAAATAATAGTGTCTAACGCCAAAGAACGTAATAAAAAAAAGATAAATTATACAGAAGATATGGAAGCATTTATACATGAAGTTACCAGAATATTAAAACGTGACGGTATATTTCTGCTTTATTTTAACGCACGAGATAAGGATAGTTGGAAATTCTTGGATTCATTAAATTCCATGGGAACTCTGGAATTTTACGGTGCATTTCCAATGGAATACTCTGCTAATTCTGTTGTGCAGGATAATAGAAAGGGTGGATTGAAGTACGACTATATACTTATAATGAAGCATAAACATTCTTACATTTTATCCAATCACGAATTTGAAAAAATACATGGCTGGTTGACTTCTTTTTCTGATTTATGGCAATCTAAATATTTAGGATCTTCAAAATGAAACAATCTTTTAACTATTGGAAAAAACAACATGATGGCGCGTCATTAGAGCAATTTAACAACGAGTCCTTAGGGCAATTATGGTTAAAACTAAAATCCATAATTAGACCGGAACTGATAAAAGAATTTATCAGTAAGAATCATATTAGCTTGTCCTCATCAACAATTTCAAAGCAATTTGAAGAATTGTTTGCTATTTTATCAAAAAATATCAATGAATCTCATGAACTCGTTGATCTCTATATACAAAATAAGAATAAACTTGTATCTGAATTATACAAATTAAAAACATTTGAATGGGGAGGTGATTACAAAAATTCCCTTGATAAATATTTGGTCAACCATTATGTCAAAATAATTAAATCATTTGATGAATTAATATCAAAGTTTGATACGGAAATAAATCGCGCTGTTCAAGGCTATGTTTTGAATAGTTGGTATAATCATTGGTCGAGCCTTTTGATAGAGCATATTTTCAAATCTCATAGAAATGTTCTACCGACAGTTGGGCAGATAAAGAATGTTGATTTCTTTATCAACAATATACCATTTGATTTAAAAGTTACTTATTTTCCTTCTGAATATTTAAAACTAAAAAGGAAAGAAAAAGGATTGTCTGTTGAATTAACCTATTTAAAATCAAAAGCAAGAGAAATGAATATTCTTTTTGATAAAACAGGTAGTCATAGTGATATGTATTATGAAATAACTGAAAAGATGAAAGATAGAGGGGATAAGTCATGTATTGAGGTCATTGAAACCTTAAAAAAGGATAATTTGGCTATTATACATGAAACACAGGGTAATACAAAGTCATTGTCAAAATGGTTATATGAAAATCAAGGTGAAATGCGTTTTGGTTCTGAAAATCGGATTTTTTTGGTATTGATCGATACCGATACACCTAATTTTTCAAATTCGTGGAAATTAAAACGCAATATGGAATTATTAACCCCTATAATTCATGCATATCTTGACAAATTTGTTTCAATAAATATTGAAGATTTAAAAATAACCTTTAATTATCATGGAAAACCAGATACTTTTCATAGTTTAGCTGACATTATCTTCGTGGTTAAATAGTAAAGGAGAGCGTTTGTGGAAGGTATAAATAATTAGAAGATCGCCTGATGATCCATTATATATCTTATCATTAGAGATAAAAGACATATATTGGTGCATATAACTGATTTTCATAACGAAAATATAACCAACGCCCAAAAAGTCGCTCAATTTATGGTAGATATTTTATATGGATAAAATAATGGTGTACGTTGCCGCTTTGCATACCGCATAAGGAATACGATGAAAACTATCATTACAAACGCGAAAGTCTATCTCAACAGGAAACGTTTCGCACACGCCGTTTTGGTTGAGGATGGGCGGATCGTCGCGGTCGGGGAAAACGACGACATTCGCCAGACAGGGGTGCGCCACATTGACGCGGACGGCGCTCTTCTGCTGCCCGGCTTTTACGACAGCCATCTGCATCTTCTTGCGACTGGACGCATGTCGCAGGTCATCAGGTTTGAGGGACTGCGATCCATTGAAGCCTGTGTCGAACATGCGCGCCGGGAAATTGAGCGGGGCGCGCCCGGTACTGACGCACCGATTATACGGGCGGACGGGCTTAATCAGGATTTATTTTCAGGCGAAAAACGCTTTCCCACTCGCCATGATCTGGACAAAATTACCTCGGATCGCCCTTTTTTCGTAACGCGCGTGTGCGGGCATATTGGCTTCTGCAACACAAAAATGCTCGCCCTCCTTGGACTGTATGGCGGTGAGACGCCAGACGCGGGCGGTGCTTTTCTGGAAGGCGCGGAACGGGATGCGGATGGTGTGCCTAATGGCATACTGCGCGGGGCGTGTCTGTCGGAAGCGCGGGATATACTGCCGCCCGAAACCGAAGACGGTATGCGCCGCGCCCTTGAAACCGCCATGAAATCCGCGCTCGCAAACGGCATTACTGCCGCCGGAAGCTGCGACAGTATCCGCGCGGGCTCATTTCCCCGTGTGCTCAGCGCCTATCAATCACTCTACGCCGAAAAAAAGCCCGCCCTGCGCATTCGGCTGCAAAACGGCGTTGCGGACGATCCCGCGAATCTTGACGAATACATCAAAAACGGTGTCATAACGGGGAAAAAACTTTCCGGGGATTTTCTGAAGATTTCCGCGCTCAAACTGTTCGCGGACGGATCGCTTGGCGCGCGCACCGCCTGTATGCGCCAGCCCTACCGCGATGACCCTTCGACACGCGGCTCGCCCGAATCCGACTGGAACGAAATGCGCCGCCTCATCGAAAAAGCCCATCATAATGGCTTTCAAGTGATAGTCCACGCTATCGGAGACGCGGCGATTGAGGCCGTCGTCTCGGCGTTTGAAAGCCTTGGCGATCCGCGTAACCGCCTGCGCCACGGGATAGTCCACTGCCAGATCACGGACGCAGGACTTTTGGAGCGTATAGCGCGCGGTAACATACTGGCGTTTGTGCAGCCTGTTTTCCTTACGAATGATCTGCATGTCGTGGAAGATCGGGTGGGCGCAGCGCTTGCGTCAAGCTCGTACGCGTGGGGAACCATGGCAAAGCTTGGCATACACACCTCTTACGGCACGGACGCGCCTGTTGAGCCTTTAAACCCGCTTTTGGGTATATCCTGCGCCCTCACCCGCGCGGACGCGGACGGCTTCCCGGAACACGGCTTTTACCCGCAGGAACGGGTAGACATCTGGACCGCCGTTGACAGTTATACACGCGCTGGTGCGTATGCACATTTCGATGAACGCCTCACCGGACGGATACAGACGGGTTTCGCCGCGGACATGGTTCTGCTTGACCGCGATATTTTCACCATGCCGCCACAGGACATACCGAGTGCCCGCCCTTTATGGACTATGGTTGACGGGGAAATAGTATTTGACTGATACTGTGATACCGGTTAATATTTAGTCTGAGGTGCTTATGTTGTTAAACGAAATTTTCACCGCATGGAATGCGCGGGAAGAATTCTCCGGCGTGTTTTCCGTTACGGGACCAGAGGGAAGTCTCTTCCAGCGGGCGTGCGGCTTACGCAATAGGGCGGAACGGTTGCCCAACGAATTCGACACCGTCTTTGCCATTGCGTCCGGTACGAAACTATTTACGGCGCTGGCAGCGTGCAAACTAATCGACGAAGGTACATTATCCCTTGACGACCGTGTATGGGACATCATCCCACTGGATTTAAAAATGATTGACAAAAACGTTTCCGTGTTCCATCTGCTCACGCACACCTCAGGTATCGGCGACTACATCGACGAGGAAAACCAAAGCGGCTATGACGATATTTTGAAGCTGTACGACGGATGCCCGTCCTTCCGGTGGACGACGCTTCCTTATTACCTTCCCATGTTCAACGAACTGCCGCAAAAATTTAAGCCCGGCGAACGTACAGGCTATTCCAACGCGGGGTTTATCCTGCTGGGACTAGCAATCGAAAGCGCCGCTGGCACGGAGTATCATCATCATGTGAAGGAACATATAATCGAGCCGCTGAACCTTAAACGCACAGGGTTTTATTACCTAAACGAGCTGCCGGGCAACACGGCGCTTGGCTACACCTACGACGAAAAACGCAATGCACTTGTCTCAAACGCGCTGTTCATGCCAATCGTCGGCGGCTCGGACGGCGGGCTGTTTACCTGCGCCGCTGATATGGACGCCTTATGGCGCGGAGTATTTTCGCACAAGCTCTTTTCGCAGGCGACGCTGGACAAATTCCTTACGCCTCACGGTGAGTTTGGGCTGGGCGTATACATCCATGAACACAAAGGCAGCCACGCATACTACACTGTAGGTGGCGACTTCGGCACAGATTTCTTTTCCTGTTATTTCCCCCGGACGCAAACCGTTGCAACGGCGCTCGGCAACACGGAGATGGGCACGTTTCCGCTGATGGAAAAATTGTTTGAAGCATATACATAAACGTGGAAAATCAAAGACTCTACATTGAATATGTCATATTCCACGTGGAATATTTAAAAGTTGATATTGAAAATCATATATTCTATATTGAATATTGAAAAGCCGATGTGGAATATTATGTATTCTACATGGAATATCCCATATCCTAGGTGGAATATTTAAAAGTTAATATGGAATATCTCAAATCCCATGTTGAATATTTAAAGGTCGATGTGGAAAATCATATATTCTATATGGAATGCCATATATTCTAGGTGGAATATTTAAAAGTTAATGTGGAATATCTCAAATTCCACGTTGAATATTTAAAGGTCAATGTGGAAAATCATATATTCTATATAGAATCTGTTGTTTTCCCGCGAAGGTAGTCTTGATCGATCAGTTCCGTAAAATGTATTATGATCTATACGATGGATATATTCCGCTTGATGCCCTCATCCTTTCATCATACTTTTTGAAACACCATCAAGGCATATTGCGCCCTAAATGCAGCAGGGGAAAGGGTCTGCCTTGCCCGTCATGTTCGGATCGGCTTATTACATGAAATCCCATGTGTCTGTAAAAGCCCGCGCCTTGTTCGTTTTGCTCGTTCACGTCAACAAATTGCGCGCCCAAGTTATCAACAGCATAGTTCAAAAGGCGCGTTCCAATGCCTTGCCCTCTTGCTGTGCCGTCTACAAAAAGCATTTCGATTTTTTTATTCGCAGTGGGGTTTACTACCCGGCCGCTGTGTGGCGGTTGCTGTTTGTACTACTTACCATTCTATGGTAGTAAACCCCACGATACTAATTTCCTTACAGAACGAACCTCGTCAATTTTGTAACACGTACATGTTTCCCCGTCGCTTGCGGCGGGGAGGTTCATTAGATACACCTATAAAGCCTTGCAAGATATGCGTATTGTCATAATAACCGTATAGAAATTCGATTTCCTTTAAGCCTTGATACACTTCCGGCTTGATGCGGGCACTATCATTTTCTGAAAGGAAATTATGCGTACCTTTTACAGCAGATTCCCATATATCAAGCAGACGGGATAGTGTTTTTTTTCTCTTTCTGTCAAATCAACAACCTCGCCGCAGAGCAGCGAGGTATGTTGGTTCTGTAAGGTATGGATTTTATGTGGGTTTAATACTCTTGTAATTTTCATTATTATATTTTTAAAACGCCGCAGAGCGGCGGGGTATTAAACCCACTTGCGAATAAATAATGTTACCCATTCGCTGTCCCTTTATGCCTAATACGCATAAAACATATCCCAAGCCACTTTAGCGCCGCAATTCGACATAACAAGATGATCATCTTTGAAAAAATCATCGCCGCAGATATCCTTTAGTTTTTCATTATCACAGAAAATACCATAATTTGTATATGTGTCTTGCATAAATCCTGCTTTGGTAAAATTGAGCATATTTTATTTCCATAAAATTTTTACGGTTCAGGCAATCCGATTTGCATACTTTGTATAACCCCTTCAGAATTACTATCTATTATAATTGCAGTCACATAACTTCCTGATCGTGCTATATTACGTAAAAAAAATGTATATGAATTTTTTCTTGTATATCCTACATTTGCTAGATTAGAAATCTCTGAAATATTCATTCCTATTTTTATTCCGTTTGAAAGCATATAGTCAGAAGATTCTACTATTATGTGGTGAATTCTATTGTTATATCGATGAACTAAAAACACCAATGATTCATCATCTCCATAGGAAAATGAATATTCATAATATTCTTTATCATCAGATATTCTTTGAGGTTCTCCTAAAACAGCAATCAGCACATCTTTTGTCATTCCTGAAAGAATAGTTTTTCCATATTCCAGGAAGAAGCTAATTCTAAAATATATACAGAATCGTTTTGTTTGATAATATTCTTGATTGGGAAACGGCCTCCTGCTATAGACTGAAAATATTTTTCTTCTCCCTTTGTAACGATAAGAGTTGAATGGGTTAATACTAAAAATTGAGTGCCGCCAATATCATGGGGTGTTGCAGAAATTTCTTCTGCCTCTCCTGTCTTCCAATAGTTATAAGCTTCTCTGTACATCCGAGCACCATTTAGTTCAAATTCTTCTCCAAAACACGAAGCAAATCCGATAAAGAACAACATAATAATTGTAATATACTGTTTCATAGTCTTATCCCTTATAAGTTTATTGTAACATCAATTTTATTCAAAGAATATACTTAAATCCCTTAATCTGATACTGTTATTTTCGATATCAAAATCAAGTGTTGCAAATGCATCTGTTTCATAAAATTCTTTTGGATTTGATTCTGATTGAAGTATAAAATTGGGAATAAGAGGAGTTTCAATCATTGTTGATGACATACCCAATATTATGGGAGACACATTACTGACATCTTTTAAGATGTTATTGTTTTTGTCATATAAGCCAGTTTTATCAACATAACCCATTAAGATATATTTATTGTCTCTTTTATAAAAATAATATACTTTGTTTAGAATGAGAATTTCTTCGTTTAATGATGTTGTAATTGGTATTGTAACTGTTTTATTTGAAGTAGTATATCCTATCCAAAGTTCTTTATACTTGGACATTACTTCATCATATTGAATATTTCGTTTGCTTAAAGAAAATTGTACATACGTTAATGGTTCTTCTGCTTGTGCAAATCCTGCACAACAAAGTATGACTAAAACACACAAACAAATCCGTATTACTCTCTGTTTCATTTCGATTCTCCTCTTAATATATTTATGTATTTATAATACATGGGACAATATGTCAATACCACAAATTTGATAAAATCTTATATAGCTGGAATGTTACGCGGATCATCACTAACCAATATGTTGGAGGGTATGAAACGTACGAGCGAATCAATCAATAATACCCACATTAGATTTCAAGAGTTTTTCTCTTATTTCCGCGAATCTTTCTATATTGGCAACTCCGATGCAAGAAAGCGAAAGGCGTATTGAAAAGCCGCGCTTTATTCCGTCAAGAGCGGAACTCCTTATGCAGGAATTGCCGTCCACTCCGGCTAACTCAATTTCCTTTATTTTGTTGTCCGTAAGATACGCCAATAATGAATCGTTAGAAAAACAGCTTGCTTTGCTTTTTTCGTAAACTAAATCGGAAACAAGCCGCATTTCTGGGATTAAATCTGATATAGTGTCGTATTTTCCTTTGTTTTTTATGTAAATGACTGCATCGTGATGCTGTTCAAAGTCGGCAATTTTTGAATTTATGCTTTTTATGAGTTTTTCAGAATCATAGGGATATCTTTTTTGATTGCGCTTTTGTCCGATATATTCTTCTTGCATATCAATAATAATCAACGCTTTCATCCGCGCCGCCTACTCGCCCAGCGCCGCCGCAAGTTTCGCTTCCTCGCCGTCCGACAGCTCGGCGGGGAGTATCGCAGGCTCGCTGGGATCGGGCGGCAGGATAAAGCCGGATTCCAGAAAACGCGCTTTAAGAGCCGTATAGGATTCCGTGCACGGCTTATTGTCCGCAAGTGGCTTACAGTCCGGGCGGATCAGGTACGCGCCGTTTCCCAGCCAGCGGCTTGTTTTGAGGGCTTTCGCTATGCGGGGGAAACGGGCGGCGGGGAAGTTTGCCGCGCCGCGCCCTGTTTTCACGCTGCGCATTTCGGCGATTAGGTCATAGACGGCGCGCGCCGCAACCGCAAGAACTGCCGGTGAAACCGTGTCGGAAGGCGGCGGCGTATATGCCAGCGGTGCGGAATTCGGCGCGGCAACGATTTGTATCGCAAGTACCTTTGGGGCAAGCGGGTGCGGCAGAACCGGCACAAGTAGAGGCGCGGCGGACTGGCAAGTCGCATCAAGGAAAGGACGCCACAGGGATGCGCCTATTTCCGCAGGCGGAACTGCCGTATTCAAAAACGCGGGATCGATAAGCGGGCGGTCTTTAAGCGCGGCGCGGAGTTTCAGATCGCTTTCATACACATAAAATTCGTAACCCGGCAGCAGCTGCGCGAGCGCCTTTTTGAAACGGGATTGCAATGGATGGGGAAAGGGCGCGAAAAGTCCCCGCTCGGCGGCGTTTTTGAATTCGCGCAGGGATGAAGGCGGCGTATGTCCTAAAATCGCCTTGCCGCCCGCCTGATACAAGTCTGTATAGCGTTTGCCGTTCGCGGCGTACAACCGGAACCCCCGCGCCCTTAGTATGAACGGCGCTTCATCCATCGTGATCCTCCCCGCTGATTTTCGTGATTTTGGAGCTTTGGTGGCGGCTGAGGAAGCTCATTTCCTTACCTGTGTCGAATAAAACCACCACGATGGGACCGGTCGCGTGCGGGCGGATTTCCGTTACAAAGCCATAGCCGTTATCGTCGCTGAACACGCGGTCGCCCATTTTCCAGAACGTACCGGTCGATGAGTCGCCCGCGGAGTCTTCGTCTCCTGACTGCCGCCCGCGCTTTCTGCTTGCCACGCCGCGCTGGGACGTGCTGTGCTGAAACGCGCCCGCAGCGGGACGGGCGGAAAATCCGTAAGGCGGCTGCCCTATCACGCGCAGGGCGGATTTGTCGATCTCGCTCAAGAACAGCGAAGGCTCCATAAGCGCGGTCTGCCCGAACATACGCCGCGCCGCGCAGCAGGTGAAGTACAGCTCGTCCATAGCGCGGGTCGCGCCCACATAGAACAGACGGCGCTCCTCCTCCAGATCATCATCTTTCTTATCATCGCGGGGAAACACGCCCTGCTCCACGCCCGTGATAATCACCCGCTTGAACTCAAGTCCCTTTGTGTTGTGCAGGGTAATCAGCGTAACAGAATCCACCCCTTCTCCGTCAGTCGCGTTCTGTTCTTCCATAGAACGATCAAGGTCTATATGTTCAAGGAATTCGATCAGTCCAGCGCCGGTTGCGGGATACAGGCTCGCCGCATTCGCTAGTTCCTGCAAGTTGGCAATGCGCTGGTTTCCGGCGATTTCGTCATGGGTAAGATGATAGGCGGCAAGTCCCGCGCTCTGCACAAGAGTAACCACGCAGACCGAAAGCCCTTCGCCTGACCGGAGGGACGGCTGCGCGGCGTCCTTCGTCTTTTTATTGCCGGACACCGCTGGAGCATTCGTTGTTGGCATATTTGCCGCCGCATCTGGTGCGGGCGACGCCTTTTTCCGGCTTTTCCGCCCGGCTTTTTCTGTTTGCGGGGAAGCGCCGTCATCCGCATCTTCAAACAAATCCATCGCCGCGTCAGCAAGCGCCGCGCCGTCAGTGGGATCATCCCACAGGGCAAAATTGGCAAGAACGGCGCGCCCTGCGTCCACAGCTTCAGTGAAGGACTGCAAACCCGACCGCGCCTTTGCCGAAAGAATCGGCGCGGTACGGCGCGCGGCGGCGAACAAGTCCCCGCCCGCCGCTTCCGTTATCACCCTGCCGACCGCGACATCGCCCAGTCCCCGCGCTGGCTTGTTCACCACGCGGCGGAAGCTTACCTCATCGCGCGGATTCGCCAGAAACGACAAGAGCGCGAGCGCGTCCTTAATTTCCTCTCGCTCGTAAAACTTGAGCGATCCAACCACGCGGTAGGGAATGTGCCGCCGCAAAAGTTCGGTCTCAAACCCAAGCGACTGCGCGTTTGTCCGATACAAAATCGCCCAATCCGAATATTTTTTTACAGGCGACTGCTTATCCGCCGCCCGTTTCGTATCAGAGCGGGCGTCCGCAAAATAACGCTCAATAAGCGAGGCGGCGAAATGGGCTTCTTCGTCTTGATTGGGCAGAAAGGCAAGTACCGGCGTCTTTCCGCCGCCCCGTTCCGCCGTGAGGGTCTTGCCAAGCCGTCCTTTGTTGTTGTCCACAACCGACGAGGCGACCCGCAGTATAGGCGCTGTAGAACGATAGTTACGCTCCAGCCGGATAATATCCGTATGGGGAAATCGTTCTGGAAATTCCAAAATATTCCGTACTTCCGCGCCCCGAAACCGGTAAATGGACTGATCGTCGTCCCCAACCACGCACACATAGGCGTCCGCCCCGCACAGTTCCTTCAACAAGGTAAACTGGGCAATGTTCGTGTCCTGATACTCGTCGATCATCACCACTCTGAAACGCCCGCGGATTTCCGCCGCCACATCGGGATTGTTCCGCAAAATTTCCACCGGCTTCTTGATAAGATCGCCAAAATCCGCATTTCCGATTTCCGCGAGCCGCTCCTCGTAGCGTTTGTAGATCGTCTGGAATTCCTTTTTATAGTTGATAATCTTTATTTCAGGATCGTCCGGTGAGATAAAATAATCTTTAGCGCGGGAAATTTGGTGTGAAAGGAGCTTTATATCAGCTTTGCTTTTTTCCCCGCAAATAGAAGAAAGAAGGCTTGCCATATCATCGTCATCGTAAATGGTAAAGGACGGATTAAGACCGGCAAGGCGGGCGTAGCGCCGCAGAAACCACGCGCCAAATGAATGGAAGGTACGCAGCATGGCGTAAGCGGCGCGGCTTTCAATCGCCGCCGCCCGCTCTGCCATTTCCCGCGCCGCCTTATTGGTAAACGTTACCGCCAGAATAGAACGCGGGTCTATACCCCGCTCCCGAATGAGGTATGCGATTTTTGTGGTGATAACCCGTGTTTTGCCTGATCCCGCACCCGCGAGAATAAGCAGAGATTTCTCTTCATGCAGCACCGCTTCCCGCTGTTCGGGATTGAGGGCGGAAAGGTATGATGGGAGGGTTTCTGTCATAAGTGAAAGTATAGCACAAATCCGTACCTTTTTCAATTTCCATCTATACGCAGTAGAAATCCATCAGGCGGATTTTGGGGATTAAATGATCGCCAAAGCAAGTCAAATTTATGTGAGAGTTTAAGAACCAGTGGTCAATACTGTATAGGCAGTATTGATTTCATAATCTTTAGAAAGTCTGCGGGAATGATTTACCCAACTGAAAGTTTTATCAACTTACCAGTATGGATCAGTTCTGGGACAGATGGCAGGAATTTTCCTTGTACCCGGAATCAAAGGCCGCCCGTCACTTGTGGTTATCTGCGGGGAAAGCCTCATCAATGCTATCCAGCATTTGAATATTTCGATAGATGATGACCTTTCTTGCTTGCAAATATAGGTTTTATCATTTGCCAATATTTATATTAACTCATTACTATAAACAATTTTATATCCATACTTTTTATCGAATCTTTTCCTCTTTTATTGACCACTGGTTCTAAGCTCAGGAATACCGCCTCATACCGGCGTCTTCCAGCACCTTTAAAAAACGAGGCGGCAGCGGGGTGGAAAAGGTTCGCGGGGCGGATTCGCCGGGAAGGCGTATTGAGAGGCTTTCCGCGTGGAGCATAAGGCTTATGCCAGGATCGCCCGCGCCGTAGATGGGGTCGCCGAGTATGGGGTGTCCGAGGTGTTTGAGGTGCACGCGAAGCTGGTGGGTTCTGCCGGTTTTGGGCATAAGCGCGAGCAGTGAGCGCATGCCGTCCGGTGTTTCCCATGAACGGATTAACTTGTATCGCGTAAGGGCGCTTCTGCCCCGCTCCGGGACGACGGTAAAGCGCGTGCGGTCGCGGACGTCCCGTGCCAGAGGGGCGTTTATGATGCCGGATGTCTCTTTCGGCGTGCCGTGCACAATGGCGGCGTATAGTTTGCGAGTTTCCCTGTTTTTGAACTGCGCCGCGAGAAAGGCAAGCACCTCGTCGTCATAGGCGGCGATAATCACGCCGGAAGTGTCTTTGTCAAGCCGGTGGACAATGCCCGCACGGAACGGCGCGTCGTCGCTCGCAAGGACGGTGTTCCCGCTGTCAGGAACGCTTGCCTTCACCAAAGATCGGCGGAACAAGAGCGCGTTCGCCAAAGTACCGCAGTGGTTGCCCGCGCCCGGATGCACAACCATTCCCTGCGCCTTGTTGATGACCACCACGCGATCATCTTCGTACAGAATGTCAAGCGGAATATCTTCCGGCATAAGATGCGAAGGCGGTTCCGCGTCCCAGCGCAGTTCAAGAAGGTCGCCTTCCTTCACGACATGGGAGAGTTTCGCGTTTTTCCCGTTGACGCGGGCGAACAAACCGCGCGATTTCACTTGGGAACGGCTCAAAAGGCGCAGCGTTTCCGCCACGTAGCGGTCAAGCCGCGTACAAGGCGGATGGACGATGCAGGAAAATTCCGGCATTACGGCTTGCCATCCTTCGGCGCGCTGTCCATTTTTTGCTTCACTGGCGGATCCCTTCTAATAATCGGATCAGTCCGCGTCTCACGTTCGGCTCTCTTTTTTTCACTGTGACGCTTCAGTTTCACTATGGCTAAATCCGCCAGAGCAATAAACAGCGAAATTCCAACCGCCGTCAGTACGGTAACAGTTTTTTCCTTCGTAGTGGGATCATAGGCGCCCGCGCCCTTAAAGGGCCATGGCGCGTAATAGCTGTTCCAATCGTTCCGTCCCCATCGTATCGCGTCTGTCGCAATGCCCGCCGCCAGAAACGCGAAAGGGAACGAGCCAAACGCGATAATATCAAAACGCCGCATATCCCGCGCCCATTGCGGAAAATCCTCAGGATCCCATCGTATCGCGTCTTCTATGCTATCCACCGGCGGCTGCTGGGTGGTTGTCTGCGCCGCCGACATTGAGACCGCCGCGATCATAAAAAACGTAAAGAAGATGAGACGGATGTATCTAGTCATGGCGTTCCCCGAAGAGAGCCGTGCCTATACGTACCAGCGTCGCGCCTTCTTCTATAGCGATCTCAAAATCGTTGGACATACCCATAGACAGAACATCAAAGGAATTCGGGAAGCGCTGAGAAAGCGCCTTTTGGGTGGACACAAGCCGACGGAAGGATGAACGAGCCGCCTTTTCGCCGCCTTCTAGCGGCGCCATTGTCATAAGACCAGCAAGCCGAAGCCCGCTGCATGCGCACACAGCTTCAGCGGCGCGACACAGCACGTCCTCATCAGGAAAGCCGGTCTTGGAATCCTCCGCGGTGAGCATTTCAAGCAGTACGGGGAGCGGTTCCGTGCGGGAAGCGGCTGGCGCGGCAAGGGCAGCAATCAGCTCTATGCGGTCAAGGGACTGTACGCAGTCAACCAGAGCCGCTGCTCGCGCCGCCTTATTGCGTTGAAGTCGCCCAATGAAGTGCAGCTGCATTTGCGCCCGCGCATCCGCGCCAAGCGTGTTCCCTTCCGTCCCAAACTTCTCTTCCGCCTCTTGCACGCGGCTCTCCCCAAATATCCGCAACCCCGCATTGTACGCCTCTTCCACGGCGGCGCGGCTATGAAATTTCGACACGGCGCACACGCATACGTCGGCGGCGTTCCGTCCGGCACGGCGGCAGGCGGCGTCTATACGTTCCTGAATTCGGGCAAGCGATTCTGAAATACCCATGCCAAAAAGTATACTATAAAACGGTAAAATGGGGAATAGTACCCATACGCCGCCCTTATTGCCTTTCAATCCCAAATTGCGTATACTATCCGCCATGACCAATTACAAGACCTTTTGGAAAGAGAAAATTGCCGCCGTGATTGCCGAACTCGCACCCAGCGCTGACCTTGCGGCGCTCGTGCCGGAGCTGCCGCCCAGTCCCGATATGGGAGACATAGGTTTCCCTATGTTCGCCTTGTCAAAGACTTTGCGGAAAGCCCCTCCCCTGATTGCGCGAGATGTCGCCGAAGCCGTTTCCGTACAGCTTGCAGCTGAGGGCGACGCAGTACAGAGCAGCGTCGTGAAAGCAGTGGGATCCTATGTCAATGTGTTCCTTAACCGCGGTGAAGTAAGCGCCGCGTTTTTAGACGAAACTCTCGATCCCATGATTCCTGCGGCGCGGGGCGGCTCGCTCAAAGGCGCGCGCGTCATAGTGGAATTCTCAAGTCCCAACACCAACAAACCCCTGCACTTGGGGCATCTCCGCAACGACGCGCTTGGCATGAGCATATCCCGTATTCTTGAAGCCTGCGGCGCTGAGGTCAGAAAAGTCTCGATTATTAACGACCGGGGCATACATATATGCAAATCCATGCTCGCGTACATGAAATACGGCGAAGGAAAAACGCCCGAAAGCGAAAACATTAAGAGCGATCATTTCGTTGGAAATTGGTATGTGCGCTATAGTCAAATGGAAAAGGAAAACCCCACAGTAGAGGAAGAAGCCCGGGAACTTCTGCGTAAGTGGGAAGCGGGCGACAGTGAAACCGTTGCGCTTTGGAAAAAAATGAACAGCTGGGCGCTTGAAGGTATGAAGGAAACATACCAGCGCACGGGCATAGAATTCGACACGTACTATTTTGAAAGCGACACCTACCTTGTAGGCAAGGCGGAAGTACTGAAAGGTCTTGAAAAAGGGCTGTTTTACCGCGAGGAAGACGGATCGGTCTGGGCTGACCTCACCAACGACGGACTTGACAAGAAGCTGCTCCTCCGCAAGGACGGCACTTCGGTCTACATGACGCAGGATTTCGGGCTTGCTATTATGCGACATGGGGACTGGAATTTTGACCGCCTCGTCTATGTGGTGGGGAATGAACAGCGCTATCATTTTCAAGTACTATTCCTTCTTTTGAAACGCTTGGGCTATGAATGGTCGCGCAATCTGTATCATCTTTCCTATGGTATGGTGAACCTGCCTGAGGGCAAAATGAAGAGTCGCGAAGGAACGGTAGTTGACGCGGACGATTTGGTTGACAGCCTACGGGGCATGGTGCTGGAAGAAATGGCGGACAAAGACCGCACTGGCGCGCTTTCTAACGCCGAAGACGTGGCGGAAAAAGTCGCCATGGGTGCGATACACTACTATCTTTTGCAAAGCTCTCCGTTCCGCGATATGATGTTCAATCCTAAAGAAAGCCTTTCGTTCAACGGAAACACAGGACCCTATTTGCAGTACTCCTGCGCCCGTATCTCGTCTATGCTCACGAAGCTTGATGCGGAAGGCGGCGGCGGCGCTGCAGCAAAGGGGCAAGTGAAGCCGGAGCTGCTCGCATCGGACGTGGAATGGGAGCTTGTAAAGTCCGCATCAGGCTGCGCGGACGCAGTAGAAAGCGCCGCCGCCGCCATGGACCCTTCCGTCCTTACAACGTGGCTCTACGAGACTGCCAAACGCTTCAACCGCTTTTACCATGAATGCCCCATCCTGAACGCGACTGGAGTCGACGGCGCCCCCGCTCCCGACCTCGCCGCCACGCGCCTTGCCCTGTGCCGCGCCGTGTTGCGCGTCATGCGGGACACCATGCGTCTTGTATGTATTCCGTTCATCGAAAGCATGTAAAGACACTTGACATTTTCGGCGTTTTATGATAAAGTACTAAATCGTCCTAAGGGACAGTTCGGGCAATAGCGCAGTTGGTTAGCGTACAAGTCTGGGGGACTTGGGGTCCCCGGTTCAAATCCGGGTTGCCCGATGAAAAAGTTTGAAAAGCTTAACCTAAATCATTTATATTACAATGAGTTAGGTATTTTTTAAAGTGTAACTACCCCACGAGGGGCGTTCACAACCTATCCAAATTCTTGGATTGGCACATAAAATGGTACATAGACTTTATCTACAAGTTTTGATGTAGCCATTTTCAATGCCGGTCCGCTATTAGGAGGAAAAGGTGAACGCCTATCCATTTTCGGTCTTTAAGCGGGCTGACAGAAAACACTATTGTGTTTCATTCAAAGACATTGAGGGCAAGTATCTTCGCCCTATCTCAACAGGCAAAAAAACAGAGGAAGATGCTATACAAACAGCTTTCCAGTGGCTCCGTGATGGAATTCCTCAAAAGGAAAAAGTCGTCAATGTTAAGAATCTGGTAATGAAAGATGTTATCCAGCAGATCGATAATATGGACGATGTAAAACTTGTTCTGAATGAACTGAAACGCCGGAATATGCTTGTTTCCTATGTCTTGCCCGATACAAAAAAGTCAACGGACTTTATTCAGTTTCTTTTAGGTTTTTGGGATTGGGAAACCTCGGCTTATGTCAAAGAGAAACTGCGGAAAAAGCATAGTATACACCAGTATCACTGTAAACGAATGAAGTCATCCGTCGAACATTACTGGCAACCTGTGTTCAATGGTAAGTTACTTGGTGAAATAACCCGGCAAGACATTGATAACTTTACTGATATTCTCAATGAGAACAACATGGCAGCTGGTACCAAGAATAATATTATTAAGGCAGGAACCATTGGACTTCGGTGGGCTTATTCAAAGGACATGCTGGAGAATGATGTAACCAAGGGTATTACCCTCTATGCGGGGAAATCCAAGGAACGACAAATTCTATCCCCTGAATTGGCGCAAGCCGTTTTTAAAGTTCAGTGGAAGGATCAACGGTCTATGTTGGGAAACTTACTTTGGAATGATCTTGACAAACTGAAAACCACCAAAAATAACGAGGCGCGAATAGTTGAAGTCCCCTTCCCCGGACTTATTCTTGACCTTTTACGGCTTGCTTCACAGAATCCCTGGGGGCAAGGACTGGACAGGTTTGTCTTTTGGTCAGAAATCCACGATGACGCGCCGATGAATCTTACACGGTTTCTCGATGACTTCCGAGACGCTATGCAGAAGACTGGGTTAAGCAAAGAAGCTTCCATGGTTTATACGTTTCATAGTTGGCGGCATTACTTTACCACTTATATGAGGGATAAACTGACTGAGAGACTCTTACAGTCTCAAACAGGGCATAAATCGCTTGCTATGCTGAACCATTACTCTGAGCATCGGCGTGAAAGCGACCGAAAACGTATAAAGGCAGCTCAGGTAGAGGTTTTTAGCAGTTTATTACCGATAAAGATGTAAGTAGTGAGTGATTAAGAATCATAGAGAGTATTGCTGGTAATACTCTTTATAGTACATCAATATTTCTAGACTTTTTCATCTAATAGCATATATTATTTTACAATTCTATAAGATAGGTGCGTTTAAGTAAAC
>QMCE01000285.1_pt1 | contig 24585 bp, 17 predicted proteins | sample 1821851 | NCBI WGS metagenome assembly QMCE01 (sample SAMN09453174, study PRJNA476694) | Termite gut metagenome, whole genome shotgun sequencing project. | isolation source: worker | host: Odontotermes sp. | place: South Africa:Pretoria | collected 2016-01-28 | reverse complement strand
AAGAACGGCCGCGAGTCGGAAAGCAAACGACTCGGCGTGAAACTCTTTGGCGGTCAGTTCGCCAAGGCGGGCAACATCATCGTACGTCAAAGAGGCACGACCCACAACCCGGGCGAAGGCGTCGGCATGGGCAAAGATCATACCCTGTTCGCATTGGTGGACGGCACCGTGGAATTCACCAAGAAGACGGGCGGCAAATCTTACGTTTCGGTCGCTCCCCTCGCGGAGTAAGTTCCGTTCGTTGTCCAATCATTAAAAAAGCCCGCATGCGTGCGGGCTTTTTTGTTGCGGGTTGCGGGTGCGGGTGCGGGTGCGGTTGCGGGGTGCGGGTTGCGGGTTGCGGGGGGTGCGGGGGACAATAAGCCCCTCGAAGACTAATAACGTTCTAAACCCCCGATAAAAAGTCTGCGACCGCGATCGCAAGCACCGCTTCGCAAACCACGGCAGCGCGCAGTGCGATGCAGGCGTCGTGGCGGCCGCCGATGGTGAGCGGTTCGACGCGCCCGGTGGCAAAATTCCACGTCTGTTGCTCGCGGGCGATGCTTGCTGTGGGCTTCACGGCTACGCGAAGGACGATCTCGTTGCCGTTGGTGATGCCGCCCACGATGCCGCCCGCATTGTTTGTCGCCGTTGTGCCGTGTGCGTCGATGATCGGGTCGTTATTCTCTGACCCTCTGAGTTTTGCCCCCGCGAACCCGCTGCCGAACTCGATCCCTTTGACCCCCGGAACGGAGAACAAAAGGTGGCTGGCGACGCTCTCGAACGAGTCGAAGAACGGTTCGCCCAGGCCCGCCGGAACGCCCCTGGCGCGGCATTCGATCACTCCGCCCACCGAATCGCCGTCGCGCATGGCCTCGGCGATGACGTTTTCGAACTGCGCGGGGTTGCGATTTCCGCCGATCTCGATGATTTCCGATGAAATCCGCGGCAATTCCCGCGGAAAATTGCAATTTTTTGGAGACACCCCCCCATTTTTAGGGGGGAGTACCTCCGAAAAAGTATCTTTTTTCGAGCAGACCCCCCTGTTTTCGGAGGTGGCGGGCTCAAAAAAGAGCATTTTTTTGGCGACGACCCCCGCGGCGACGAGGCAAACCGTCACGCGACCCGAAAAATGACCCCCTCCGCGCGGGTCGTTCTGACCGGCGAACTTCTGCGCGGCGACCAGATCGGCGTGCGACGGGCGCGGGTGGTCGACGAATCGGGCGTAGTCGCCCGAGCGCGTGTTTTCGTTGCGAAACAGCACTGTGAGCGGGGCGCCGGTGGTGTGGCCGTCGAAAAGGCCCGAGATTATTTCGGGTGTGTCGGCCTCTCGGCGCGGGGTTGTGCCGACGCCGGAACCTCCCTGACGGCGCGACAAATCTTCTGCAAAGTCGCTGACACTCAGCGGAATTCCCGCCGGCACACCGTCCATCACCACACCCAGCGCGGGGCCGTGCGACTCGCCGAAGATCGTAATTCTGAAGTTATTTCCGAAGCTGTTCATAATCAATTCTGCGTAGCTAAATCCGCTGCCGGCGTTCCGACCCGAAGCTGTTTATTTCTTTAATTTAACGTGAGTTTCGCGAATTCGCGAAACGATAAATATTTGTGTAACAAATGTTTCTCTCTTTTCGCCAAATCCGTTTTGGTTTGGCCAAGTCCCCCCTTATCAAGGGAGATTTAGGGGGTTCGCAAAAATCACGTCAATTTCTCGAAGTCGTGCCAAAAGTCGGTGTATGACTTGGAGACGCACTCGGCGCCGCGGATCGTAACAGGCCCGTCGGCCCTGAGCGCCGCGACCGCCAGCGACATCGCCATCCGGTGGTCGCCGTAGCTGTCCACAATTATCGCGGGGGCAGGGGAGGTTGTCGAAGTACCGAGGCGTTCCGAGCCCCCAACAAAACGGCCTTCGGCCGCGGGGGCAGGGGAGGTTGTCGAAGTGTCGAGGCGCCCAGGGCCCCCAATAAAACGGCCTTCGGCCGCCGGGGAAATGCGCATCACGTTCTCCTCGGAGAGGTCGACCTCAATGCCGAGGCGGCCGTACTCCGTGCGGATGGCTTCGGCGCGGTCGCTCTCCTTGTGGGCCAGGCGGCCGGTGCCGATGATCGTCGAGGTGCCTTCGCACGCCGCCGCCAAAGCCGCCAACGCCGGAAAAAGATCGGGGCAGTCGGTGGCGTCGAACGTGAAGGCGCGAAGCTCGCGGCGCGACACGGTGACCGAATGGCTCGTCTGCTCGATGTGGGCGCCCGCCCGAGAGAGCGCCTCGATGATGGCCACGTCGGCCTGGAGCGACACGGGGTTGAGGTTGTGAACGGTCACACTACCCGCCGTTGCGCCCGCCACAAGCAGACACGAGGCGGCACTCCAGTCGCCCTCGATGTGCATCGTCGCGGGGGTGTAGCGCTGGCCGCCCGGAATGTAGAACTCCTCGTAGTCGCGGTGGTCGACGTCGACACCGAAACGATCCATCACGTCGATCGTCATGTCTATATAAGGTATGCTGCGCAGCGCCTTCACGCGAACCGTGGTGTCGCGCGCGGCCAGCGGGAGCGATATCAGCAGGCCCGTCAGGAATTGGGACGACACGCTGCCGTCGATCTCCACCTCGCCGCCCCGCATCGGGCCACGCACCGTGACGGGCAGATGGCCTTTGTGGTCGTGCACCTCGACGCCGAGCGTGCGCAGCGGGTCGAGCATCATGTTCATCGGGCGGGACAGGATCGTGCCGTGGCCGGTGATCGTGACGGGGGTGGTGTTGAGCGCGGCGATGGGAGTGAACAGGCGGGTCGAGAGGCCCGATTCGCCGATATCGAGAGTGAAGCCGCTTTGCGTCACTTCGGTATGTTCGGCCTTGGATGAGGCTCCTGCCAAACCGCCGTCGGCGTTCCGACCGCCGATATCGAGAGTGAAGCCGCTTTGCGTCACTTCGGTATGTTCGGCTTTGGATGAGGCTCCTGCCAAACCGCCGTCGGCGTTCCGACCGCCGATATCAAGGGTGTTCGAGACGGGATTGAGGCCTCCTATAATCCTGTATGTTCCGGGAGCGGTCTGCGAAACTTTCGCCCCAAGGGCCTGCACGACGCGGAAAGCTGCCTCGGTGTCGTCGCACAGCTCGACGCCGGTCAGGGTCGAGGTGCCGTCGGCAAGCAGTGCCGCGGCGATGGCACGCTGGGCGTAACTCTTGGAACTCGGAGGGTCGACCTCGCCCTCGACGGTTCCCGGTATGATGGTTTTGTCCATAGGCTTTTTTAAGTTATGAATTATTAGTTATGAGTTATGAGTTAAGCTACGCAGAATATCTTGTTTTTTGCGCGTAGCAGTGCCGCGTTAGCCAACTCATAACTCATAATTCATAACTCATAATTCTAACGCAGTGTAAAGTCTTTGCCGAGGTATACCTCGCGGACTTTTTCGTCGGCGGCCAACTCCTCGGCGGTGCCCGCCTTGAGGATCTTGCCCTCGAACAGCAGGTAGGTGCGGTCGGTGATGGAGAGCGTTTCGTGGACGTTGTGGTCGGTGATCACCACGCCGATTCCCCGCTCCTTCAGCGAACGGACTATGCTCTGGATGTCCTCCACGGCGATCGGGTCGACACCCGCGAAGGGTTCGTCGAGCAGAATGAAGGCCGGGTTGATGGCAACCGCACGGGCGATCTCGCAGCGGCGGCGCTCGCCTCCCGAGAGCTGGATGCCCTTGCTTTTGCGCACGCGGCCCAGACCGAACTCGGAGATCAGAGCTTCGAGGCGGTCGTGCTGGTACTGCCTGGTGAAGTCGGTCATTTCGAGCACGGCGCGGATGTTGTCCTCGACGCTCAGGTGGCGGAAGACCGACGCCTCCTGTGCCAGATATCCAACGCCCATCTGCGCACGGCGGTAGACGGGCAGGCGGGTGATCTCGGTCGCCTCGCCCCGGTCGTTCTCAAGGAAGATGGTGCCCTCGTTGGGTTTGATCAGACCCACGATCATATAGAATGTGGTGGTCTTGCCCGCGCCGTTGGGGCCCAACAGTCCGACGATCTCGCCCTGGCGAACCTCGATCGAAACGTGATCGACAACGGTGCGTGTCTTGTACTGTTTGACCAGATCTACCGTGTATAATCTCATTTTCCTGTAAAAAATTTTGGGTAAAGGTACGAAAATCCCAAAATATTTCGTATCTTTATTTTCCAAAATCGGGAATACCGAGGGGTAAAGAGGGACAAAACGTGAATAAACAGGACGATACGCTGATCTATGACAAGCTGAAAGAGTATTTCGGCTTCACCTCGTTCAAGGGAAACCAGCTCGATGTGATACGAAACGTGCTCGACGGAAAGGATACTTTTGTGCTCATGCCGACGGGCGGAGGAAAATCGCTTTGCTACCAGCTGCCGGCGCTGATGATGCCCGGGGTGGCGATCGTGATATCGCCGCTGATCGCGCTGATGAAGAACCAGGTGGACTCGATGAGAGCTTTCAGCGAAACCGAGGGGGTGGCGCACTTCTTGAACTCGTCGCTCAATAAAAGTGCGATCATGCAGGTCAGGGAGGATGTGCTGGCCGGGAAGACGAAACTTTTATATTTTGCGCCCGAGTCGCTCACCAAGGAGGATAATGTGTCGTTCCTGCGGCGGATCAAGGTGTCGTTCTTTGCCATCGACGAGGCGCACTGCATCTCGGAGTGGGGGCACGACTTCAGGCCGGAGTATCGGCGAATAAGACCCATCATCAACGATATCGGGTCGGCGCCTATCATCGCCCTGACCGCCACGGCCACCCCCAAGGTGCAGATGGATATACAGAAGAATCTTGCCATGACCGACGCGGCGGTGTTCCGGTCGTCGTTCAACAGGCCCAACCTTTACTACGAGATCAGGCCGAAGATCGACGAGAGCCGCGAGATCATCCGGTTCATAAAGCAGCGCGAGGGGAAGAGCGGGATAATCTACTGTCTGAGCCGCAAGAAGGTGGAGGAGTTGGCCGAACTGTTGCAGGCGAACGGGATCAGGGCGCATGCCTATCACGCGGGTCTGGACGCCGCGACCAGGGTGAGGAACCAGGACGATTTCCTGCATGAGAATGTCGATGTGATAGTGGCCACCATCGCTTTCGGGATGGGGATCGACAAGCCCGACGTGAGGTATGTGATACATTACGATATTCCCAAAAGTCTCGAAGGATATTATCAGGAGACCGGGCGCGCAGGAAGGGACGGCGGAGAGGGGCAGTGTATAACTTTTTACAGCTACAAGGATATCCAGAAGCTCGAAAAGTTTATGCAGGGGAAACCCATTGCCGAACAGGAGATCGGGAAGCTGCTGCTGCTGGAAACAGTCTCCTATGCAGAGTCGTCGGTGTGCAGGCGCAAAACGCTGTTGCACTACTTCGGCGAGGTATATCCGCTGGACGACTGCGGGGCTTGCGACAACTGTCTGAATCCGCGGCCCAAGGTCGATGCCACCGACGATATGGGGCTGGTGCTCGAAACTTTGCTGGCGATCGGCGACAAGTTCAAGATAGATTATCTCGAAAGTGTGCTCACGGGCAAGGCCACCACGTTGGTGAAAAGTTACAGGCATCACAAGATAGAGCAATTCGGGCTCGGGGCCGAACGCGGAGAGAGGTATTGGGGCGCCGTCATCCGACAGGGGCTTATTTTGGGCCTCATCGACAAGAATATCGAGAACTACGGGTTGCTGAATGTGAACGCGCAAGGCGAGGCGTTTCTCGAAAAACCGTTCCCGATAACCGTCACGCTCGACCATGATTACAGCGCGGACGGAGAGGATGAGGACGGAGTGGTGGCGGCAGGAAAAGGGAGCGGGGCCGCCGACGAGGAGCTCTTCTCGATGCTGCGCGAACTGAGGAAAAAAGTTGCAAAACAGCACGGTCTGCCGCCGTTCGTGGTGTTCCAGGATCCGTCGCTGGAAGACATGTCGGTGCACTATCCCGTTACGCTCGAAGAGATGCAGAACATCAGCGGCGTCGGAACCGGAAAGGCACGGAAATTCGGCCAGCCGTTCATCGAACTCATCGCCCGATATGTCGAAGAGAAGGAGATAGTACGGCCACAGGATATGGTCGTCAAGGGTGTTGCCAACAAAAGTGCCAATAAAGTGTACATCATACAGTCGATCGACCGGCAGATGGATTTCTCCGATATCGCACATGCAAAGGATCTCGACTTCGACGAACTGCTGACCGAGATCGAAACTATTGTCAATTCGGGAACGCGGCTCAACATCAGCTACTACATCGACGAGGTGATGGACGAAGAGAAGGCCGAAGAGATCTATCTGTACTTCAAAGAGGATGCGCAGACCGGATCGGTCGAGGAGGCCGTGCAGGAACTCGGGGGCGATTTTACCGAGGAGGAGATCAGATTGGTGAGGATTAAGTTTATTTGCGAACAAGGGAACTGAAAATTATGAGTTATGAATTATGAGTTGGCTAACGCGCCGCGCAATGACGTGTTCTGCGTAGCGTAACTCATAACTCATACTTCATAACTCTTTTTAAATGAAAGTCAGAGCTAAAAAAGGGTTGGGGCAGCACTTCCTTACCGATCTTAATATTGCGCGGAGGATTGCGGAAGCGGTGTCCGGTTCGGCGGCGGACGGGACGGCTGTCGAAGTGTCGGCCACATCACAGACCGCAGGGAAAGGGTCTGCGACCCTGGAGATAGGCGGCGGGATGGGGGTGCTGACGCAGTTTCTGCTGGAGCGGGACGATATCCGGCTCTGGGGCGTGGAGATAGATCGGGAGAGTATCGAATATATGCGCGGGCGGTTTCCCGAGTGGGCTTGCGGCGAGGGGCGTGAGAGGGGCGAGAGGCGTGAGAGGGGCGAGGAAGAAGGCAGAGGCGAGGGGGGAGAGGAGGGTCGCGGCGCGGATGGCGGCGAAGGAGAATGCGGGCGGCGCAACTGCGGAGTGGAACGTAGCGTAAGACGAACGCATTCGCCGGAGCAGGGGTGTGTGGGCAGCGAGGAAGGGCGCGGCGAAGGGAGTGGTGGTGGCGAAGGGTGTGTGGGCAGCGAGGAAGGGTGCGGAGAAGGGAGTGGTGGTGGCGAAGGGTGTGTGGGCAGCGAGGAAGGGTGCGGCGAAGGGAGTGGTGGTGGAGAAGGCAGGCTGATCGAGGGGGACTTTCTGAAGATGGATCTGCGAGAGAGGTTTCCGGACGGGGTGCGGATCGTGGGCAATTTTCCTTATAATATTTCGTCGCAGATTTTTTTCAAGGTGCTCGAAGCGCGCGATCTGGTGCCCGAGGTCGTCGGGATGGTGCAGCGCGAGGTCGCGCAGCGCATCGCCGAGCCGCCGGGAAGTCGGACCTACGGGATTCTGAGTGTGCTGTTGCAGGCGTGGTACGATATCGAGTATCTTTTTACGGTGTCGGAGGGGGTTTTCTCGCCGCCGCCCAAGGTTAAGAGTGCGGTGGTGAGGCTCAGGCGGAATTCCACGCGCGAGCTGGGGTGCGACGAGAGGCTTTTTGTGAAGGTCGTCAAGGCGGCGTTCGGGCAGAGGCGCAAGATGTTGCGGAATTCGCTGCGGGCCGTGTTCGGGGATTTCGGCGGTGCCGAGCATCCCCTCTTCAGCGACAGGGCCGAGAAACTTTCGGTCGCGCAGTTCGTGGAGTTGACCAACTTTATTGAGAAGAATTGTTAGTTATTAATTGTTAATTGTTATTGCTAACGCGCGCAAAAAATTCCGCGTAGCCTGACAATTAACAATTAATAACTAACAACTATTTCCTTTTCTTGCCGGGGGCGTTGCCGCGCGGGCCGCGAACGGGCGGAGGAACATCGCCGCCGCGCGATTTCTGCTGTGCCTGTTGTTGGGCTCGCTGGGCTGCGAGCTGCGCTTTCTGGGCCTCTTCGAGACGCTGCATGAAGCCGCTCTTTTTCCTCTCTTTGCGCGGGGTTTCGAGCATCTTGCGCCGCAGTTTATCCTCGTTGATAAAGGCGCGCACGCCGTAGATCTGCGCGATGGTGAACAGGTTGCCCAGCAGGTAGTAGAAGCACAGACCCGACGAGTAGCTGTTGAACCACAACAGCATCATGATCGGCATAAGGTACAACATCATGAACTTCATGCCGGGCATGCCCGCCTGCGTGGGCTGCATCTTGAAGTTGAGCCACGAGTAGACGAACATCGAGGCCGCCATCAACAGTGCGAACAGCGAAACGTGGTCGCCGTAGAACGGGATCTTGAAGCCCAGGTCGAGGATGCTGTCGTAGCTCGACAAATCTTCGGCCCACCACAGGCGCTGGCCCCGAAGCTCGATCGCCACGGGGAAGAAGCGGAATGTGGCGATGATGATGGGGAACTGGATCAGCATCGGGATGCAACCCGCCAGCGGATTGATGCCCGCCCGGCGGTATAGCTCCATCGTGGCCTGCTGCTTTTTCATTGCGTCCTCGCGGTCGGGGTATTTGGCGTTGATCTCGTCGATCTCGGGTTTGATGACCCGCATCTTGGCCGACGACTTGTACGAGGTGAACGTCAGCGGGAAGATGATCGTCTTGATGATCAGCGTGAGGATGAAGATGATCAGGCCGAAACTCGCGATGCGGCCGCCCAGCCAGTCGAAGATCGGGATGATAAGTGTGCGGCTGACCCAGCCGAAACTCATGAAACCCATCGAAATGATGCGCTCCATCGACAGGTCGTAGCTCTTGAGCGTCGAGAATTTGTTGGGGCCGAAGTAGAAACGGAAACCATAAGCCGTGCGGTCGCGCTCCATCGGCACGCTGACCCGTGTGTGGAACTTTTTGAGGGTGCCCTCGCCCGGATGCGAGGAGTCCATGCGCAGGTCTGCCCCCTGGAACGACTCGTCCGCAACGAGGATCGACGAGAAGAAGTGCTGCTTGAACGCCACCCACTTCACGCGGCTCGTCTCGCTCTCGCTCTTGGTGCTGCCGGCCCGCTGGATGCCGAGTTGCTCGACGCCCTTCACGCCCGGGTAGTTGTAGGCGACGGTGGTGTAGTTGTTCTCGTTGTCGAAGCCCTTTTCGTTTTGCAGGCTGGTGTTCGACCAGTCGATCTCGAAGCTGCTCTGGTTCGAAAGGCGGTCATCCATGCCGACGAAACGCACCTCCAGGCCGATCATGTAGTCCGCACGCGGGATAGTGTAGACGAACTCTATGGCGGAGAGCGAATCGACCGGAAGGCGCATCGACACCTGTTTGCCGCCGTCCGGAGTATCGACGGTGTCGGGCGTGAAGTTGAACTCGCGCGTGTTGAGCTGGGCGTCGCGGCCGTCGCGTCTCAAAAAGAACGCCACGTCGAAACTTCCGGTGCCGGGTTTCCACAGGTGCAACGCCTCGCCGCCATATTTATTGTAGTCTTTGAGGGTGACGTCGGCGATCGCGCCGCCGAGGGTCGAGAACTCATAAGTGGCAACATCGTTCGACACGGTGAAGGTGCTCTCCTGGCCGCCGCGTGCCGCTGCGAGGGTCTCTCCCAGCGGGTCGGACTGGGGCTGTGTGACGATCGCCGCGCCCGGCCTCAACGAGTCGGGAAAGGCGATCTGCTCGACCGGTGCCGGAGCGTTTGCCCTTGCGATCGAATCTGCTATGCGTTGCTGTTCCTGAAGTTTCTGCTGCTGGCGACCCTGATACCAGGAAAATCCGAACAGGATCAACCCGATCAGAATGAAGCCTGTGACTGTTTGTTTATTCATTTCCGGATTTATAAGTTATGAGTTACGAATTATGAATTATGAGTTGGCTAACGCGTCTCGCAATGACGTGTTCTGCGTAGCTTAACTCATAACTCATAACTCATAACTCATAATTCGTAACTCAATTAATCGCGTGTTTCACGAATGCGACGAAGAGCGGGTGGGGATTTTTGACGTTGCTCTTGTACTCGGGGTGGAACTGTACCGCCACGAACCACGGATGGGCGGTGATCTCGACCGCCTCGACGATCTTGCCGTCGGGCGTGGTGGCCGTCACATGCATGCCCGCCTCCTCGAAGCGGCGGCGGTACTCGGGATTGAACATGTAGCGGTGGCGGTGGCGCTCGCGGATCGCAGTAGTGCCGTAGGCCGCGGCCATGCGCGAACCGGGCTCAAGGGTGATGTCGAACGCTCCGAGACGTGCGGGGCCGGGCAGTGCGTACTTCTCCATCGCGCGGATCACCGGGTCGGGGGTCGAGGCGACGTTCTCCACGGTGTCGGCGTCGGCGAGGCCCAACACGTCGCGCGCGAATTCGATCACCGCGCAGTGCATGCCCAGACAGATCCCGAAGAACGGCACCCCCTTTTCGCGCGCGTACTTCACGGCGAGCATCTTGCCCTCCAGTCCGCGGTGGCCGAAGCCCGGGGCGACGAGTATTCCTCCCATCGGAGAGAGGGCGTCGGCGATGTTGTCGGCCGTCAGATTCTCGGCGTTTATATAGTTGAGGCGCACTTTGACGTTGTTGGCGGCACCGGCGTGGACGAATGCCTCCGAGATGGATTTGTAGGCGTCGGGCAGCTCGGTGTATTTGCCCACAAGGGCTATATCGACGGTTTTTTGCGGATTCTTGACCTTCTCCACAAACTGGCGCCACAACTTGAGATCGGCCGGTTTCTGCTCGGCGCTCAGGCCGAGTTTGCGGAGTGCCACCGCGTCCAGATGCTGTTCGTGCATCTTGAGCGGAACCTCGTAAATGGTCGGGACGTCGATCGACTCCATCACCGCGCCCGGCTCGACGTTGCAGAACAGCGCAACCTTGCGACGGACATCCTCATTGATGTGGTGCTCGGTGCGCAGAACCAGTATGTCGGGCTGAAGGCCGTTTTCGAGCAGCATCTTCACCGAGTGCTGCGTAGGTTTTGTCTTCAGCTCGCCGCTCGCCGCCAGAAAGGGGATGAACGTCAGGTGGACCACAGCCGTGTTCTGAGGACCGAGGTCGTATCTGAGTTGGCGAACGGCCTCGATGTAGGGCAGGCCCTCGATGTCGCCCACCGTGCCGCCGATCTCGGTGATCACGATGTCGAAATCGCCTCCCTTGCCCAGGATCTGGATGCGGCGCTTGATCTCGTCCGTGATGTGCGGGATCACCTGAACCGTCTTGCCGTTGTAGTCGCCCTTGCGCTCACGGTCGATCACCGCCTGGTAGATTCTACCCGTGGTGACGCTGTTGGCCTGCGAGGTGGGGATCGCCGTGAAACGTTCGTAGTGGCCCAGGTCGAGGTCGGTCTCGGCACCGTCGTCCGTCACGTAGCACTCGCCGTGCTCGTAGGGGTTCAGCGTGCCCGGGTCGACGTTGATGTAGGGGTCGAGCTTCTGGTTGGTCACGCGGTAGCCCCTCGACTGCAACAGCTTTGCAAGCGACGCGGCGATGATGCCCTTGCCCAGCGACGAGGCCACACCGCCGGTCACGAATATGTACTTGGTTGGATTCTTTTTGCTCATCTGTATATTACGTGTTAGAGTTATGAGTTGGCTAACGCGCTGGTTGCCACGCGCAAAAATTTCGCGTAGCTTAACTCATAACTCATAATTCATAACTCATAACTATTTTTCATTCCCCCTCGGAATCTATCATATTAATCTTTTCGATCGTGGCGGCCATTTCTGCTTTCGCACGCTCGATCTTCTCTCTCACATCGGCGATCATCGCCTCGGCGTTCTTCGAGTGGCCGAAGAAACCGATGTTGTTCTCCAGCGTGGCGATGTCGCTCTCCAACTGTTTCACCTTGTTGTAGAGCCGTTCGCGTTCGTGGCGCAGGCGCGGGGCAGCCCCCGATCCGGCCGTCTTGAGACTTGCCACGCGGCCGCGGAACTTCTCCATCGAGCGCTGTTGCTCGCCGCCGCGGATCGCGGAGAACATCGCATCGACGATATCTTTATACTGACGGGCGATCGCCTCTTTCTGTCTGATGGGCACGAAACCCACCTCGCTCCACTGGCGCTGGAACTCCTTGATGTCCTCGAAGGTGAGGCCGTCGGTGCCGCGCTCCCGGGCGGCGGCGAGCAGGGCGCGTTTCTTCTCAAGGTTCTCTTTGTATCCGCCTTCGACGCCCGAGAAGTGGCTGTTTTTGCGTTCGAAGAATGCGTCGCACGCGGCACGGAAACGTTTCCACACAGCGTCGGAGTGTCTTCTCGGAACGGGGCCGATCTCGCGCCACTTTTTTTGCAACTCGATCAGGGCGTCGCTCGTGGCTTTCCAGTCGTCGCTCGCGGCGAGGGCTTCGGCGGCTTCGCAGATTTCGTTCTTCAGGGCCAGGTTGAGATCCATCTCGCCCTTCATCTGGTTGTAGAAGTTGCGCTTGGCCTCGAAGAAGGCGTCGCACGCGGCGCGGAAACGTTCGTACACCCGTGTGTTGTTCTTCTTGGGGGCGAAACCGATCGTCTTCCACACCTTCTGCACTTCGAGCAGCCTGTCCGACGCTTTGTTCCACTCCTTGCGGCTCGTGAATGGCTCTTTTGCCAGCGCTTCGATCTGCTCGCACAGTTCGCTCTTCAGGTCGAGGTTTTTCTTCTGCTCCTCCTTGATGCTGTCGAAATAGCTCTGGTGCTGGCGGTTGATGCGGCCGCTCGCCTCGCGGAAACGCTCCCACACCGCCTCTTTGTGTTCGGCGGCCACGGGGCCCACTTCGCGCCACTGGTCGTGCAACTTTTGCAGACGGTGGAAGGCGTTGACGATGCTCGGTTCCAGTACCAGCGCTTCGGCCTCTTCGCACAGGGCGAGTTTTGCCTCGTAGTTCTTGCGGAGGTCGAGGTCGCGCAGCTCTTTATTTATCTTGATGTAGCTGTAAAAATTCTCTACGTGGTGATTGTATGTCTCCCACAGATCCTTGACGGCGGTTTGCGGCACGGGGCCCACTTCGCGCCACTTCTGCTGCAACTCGCGGAAGGTGTTGAATGTCTGCCCCATAGTTTCGCTGCCGTTGACCAGCGCCTTCAACTCCTCGATGATCTCAAGTTTCGTTTTGAGATTGTCCTCGCGGTGGGCGTCGAGCGTTGCCAGGAATTCGTCCCTTTTGCGTCGGTACTCGCCGATGAGCTCCTTCAGACGGGTTTCGGCAACGTCAGCCGGAGGTTCGAACGCTTCGGCGTCGCCCCCGCCGTCGACCCACACCTTGCGCGCGGCTTCGAGATCGGCGCGGTGGAGCTTGTAGAAAGCAATCTTGATCGCCTCGGCGTCGCGGCGCAGACTCTGCACCGGTTTGGTGGCGAGAAGTTCGGCCAGCAACTCGGTCAGCTGCGACTTGTTTTTGGAGGCCAGGTCGAGTTCGCTCGCGGCGGTTGCGGCGGCCGATTCGTCGTCGCTTTCGCCTTCGGACTCGTCATCGGATCCGTGACCCAGATCGAGTTCTTCGGCGCTTTCGGCGGCCAGAGCGGCCTCCTCGTCGGAAAAATCGACGGGTTCGGGTTCGGGCGCAACCTCGGCGGCAACTTCGGGCCCGGGCGCACACTCTGCAACCTGTTCGGGTTCAACGACACTTGCGGCCGACCCCTCAACTTCGGCAACCTGTTCGGGTTCAACGACACTTGCGGCCGACCCCTCAACTTCGGCCCCTTCGATAATCTCGGCCTCGGGGGCGAGCAGCTCCTCGGGAGCAGGGTTTTTAACGGTAGACATAGCTATTCTGGAAAAAACATTCGTACAAAGATAGTGCAATCCGCGCGAAAAAACAAACAAGTTTGGTATTTCACTCACCTTGCACTACCTTTGCGAATCATGACACACAGAATACTGATAGTCGACGACGAGGCCGACATTCTCGAATTCGTCGGATACAACCTCCGGAAAGAGGGCTACGAGGTCGAAACCGCCACCAACGGGCGCGAAGGGGTCGATAAAACCCTCGCCTGGCATCCGCATCTGATACTGCTCGACGCCATGATGCCCATCATGGACGGGTTCGAGGCGTGCAGGCTGATCCGAACAACCAAAGGTATAGACGATACGCTGGTAGTCTTTCTGACCGCACGCGGGGATGAAAATTCTCAGGTGCGCGGGTTCGACGCCGGGGCCGACGACTATATCGCAAAACCGATACAACTCAAAGCCCTCGCAAGCCGGATTCGGGCCGTGCTGAAGCGGCGCGACTACAACGAGGTCTCGGACGAGGCCATAATGGTGGATGGCGAACGTCATCTGGTCACGCGCGGCGGAGAGGAGATCATGCTCCCGCGAAAAGAGTTCAACCTGTTGGCGCTGTTGCACTCGCAGCCCGGACGACTCTTCACGCGCGAAGAGATCTATGACAATGTGTGGGGCGCCGATATCGTGGTGGGCGACAGAACGATAGATGTGCATATTCGCAACCTGCGCAAAAAGATCGGCGACCGGCATATCATCACCATTAAGGGGGTCGGGTATAAGTATGAGGATTGATTTTAATTGTTAGTTATTAGTTATTAATTGTTAGTTGCTAACGCGCAAAAAAATCTGCGTAGCTCATTACAATTAACAATTAATGATTAACAACCAATACAGCTTATGGAGATAATTTACAACATTCGGAAAAAAGCGGCGGGGCTCGGAAGGCGGATCGTGCTGCCCGAGGGGGCGGAAGAGAGGACGATCCAGGCGGCCGATTTTCTGATCGGCGAGGGGATTGCCGATATAGTGTTGCTCGGCGCCTGCGGGCGGATCAAGGAACAGGCCGCGCGTTACGGTCTCAGGAACATTGCGCAGGCCAGGATCATCGACCCTTATCGTATAGATGCGGCCGATGAGCAGCGGTATATCGAAATGATGGTCGGTCTGCGCGGTGCGAAAGGCGTTACGCGCGAGGTGGCTGCCCGTCAGTTGCAGGATCCGTTGTATCTCGGGGCGGTGATGGTCAAGGCGGGAGATGTGGACGGCGAGGTGGCCGGTGCGATCAACTACACGGGCGATGTGCTTCGTCCGGCGCTGCAATATGTCAAGACGGCGGCGGGGATAAGCGTCGTTTCGGGTGCGTTCATCATGCGGATCCCCGACAAGAGCTTCGGCGACGGCGGGACGGTGCTCTTTGCCGACTGCGCCGTGTCGCCCGATCCGACGGCGAAACAGCTTGCGGAGATAGCGATATCCACCGCCCGCACGGCGCGCAGCATCGTGGGCATGGAGCCGAGGGTGGCGATGTTGTCGTTCTCGACGCGCGGATCGGCGCACCATCCGTCGGTGGACAAGGTGGTGGAGGCGACGCGGATCGCACGGGAGATGGATCCCAATCTGATGATCGACGGCGAGATGCAGGCCGACGCGGCGTTGGTTCCCGAGATAGCCGAACGCAAGGCGCCCGGGTCGCGGCTCGGAGGCAGGGCCAATATTCTGATCTTTCCCTCGCTGGAGGTGGGCAACATAGCTTACAAGCTCGTTCAGCGGTTGGCGCACGCCGAGGCGATCGGGCCGGTGTTGCAGGGAATGGCCTCGCCGGTGAACGATCTTTCGCGCGGGTGCTCGGTGGACGATATTATCAATGTAGTTGCAATAACAGCCTGTCAAACAAGTATATGAAAATATTGGTTCTAAACTGCGGGTCGTCATCCATAAAGTATCAGGTGATCGACATGGGGGCCGGCGGGGGAGACTCTGCGCCGCGTCTGTTGGGCAAAGGGATCGTCGATCGTGTCGGACTGCCCGAAGGGGAGATAGTTTTGAAGGTCGAGGGGCGCGAGAACTTTGTGCTGCAGTTGCCCGTGCCGGATCACAAGAGGGGGATCGCTCTGATAATCGAAGCCATAACCGACCCCGCGCACGGGATCATCTCCTCGCTGGCCCAGATCGGGGCGGTGGGGCATCGCGTGGCGCACGGGGGGAGCTTCTTCGACGGCAGCGCAGTGGTGACGGACGATGTGGTGGAGAAGATCCGCGCATGTTTCGAGCTGGCGCCGTTGCACAATCCGGCCAATCTTCAGGGGATACTTTCGATAGACGCGCTGTTGCCCGACGTGCCGCAGGTGGCGGTGTTCGACACGGCTTTTCATCAGACCATTCCGGCGGAGAATTATATGTATGCGCTGCCCTGGGAATATTACGAAAAGTACGGCGTGCGGAAGTTCGGGTTCCACGGGACGAGCCACAAGTTCGTGGCCGAAAAGGGGGCGCGGATGGCGGGGCTCGATCTCGGCGCGTCGAGGATTATTACCTGTCACATAGGCAACGGCGGATCCATAACGGCGATAGTGAACGGACGGTCGGTCGACACCTCGATGGGGTTCACTCCGGTGGACGGGTTGGTGATGGGTACGCGGTGCGGGTCGGTCGATCCCGGGGCGTTGCTGTTCTTGGGCGAGCGGGAAGGACTTTCTTATGACCAGCTCGGGGATGTGATGAATAAACGGTCAGGTGTGCTCGGGGTTTCGGGCATATCTTCCGACATGCGCGACATCGTTGCGGCGGCCGGAGAGGGCAACGAACGGGCGGCGCTGGCGCTGGCGATGTACGACGGGCGGATCAAACACTTTATCGGGGCCTACGCGGCGCTGATGGGCGGGGTCGATATGATAATCTTTACCGGCGGCGTGGGTGAAAACCAATATCAGTCGCGTGCACGGATATGCTCGGGGCTCGAATTTATGGGCGTGGATTTCGACGCGGCGGCCAACGACGGGTTGAGAGGGCGCGACGCCATCATCTCGCGGGCCGGTTCGCGTGTGATCGTTGCCGTGGTGACAACCGACGAGGAACTCGTCATTGCGCAGGACACTTACAGGCTGACTTACCGGTTGACGCGGAGTTAGAGGCGGAGTTAGAGTCGGAAGATCCGGCGGGCGTTCCCGGTGGTGACGGCGTCGAGCTCGGCGGGCGGAACCGACAGGATCGCGGCGGCGGCATCGAGAATGTAAGTAAGGTAGGACGATTCGTTGCGGCGGCCGCGGAAAGGCTCCGGAGTGAGCCACGGGGCGTCGGTTTCGAGCACGATATGCGCGGGGTCGATCTGCGGCAACAATTCGGGCCAGCGGCTCTTTTTATAAGTGACCGAACCGCCGACTCCCACGGCGAAATCTCCCACCAGGCGCAGACGGCGGTAGTCGTCGAGCGTGCCCGAAAAGGCGTGCAGCACTCCGCGAAGTCCGCGGCCGGTGTATTTCTCAAGTATGGCGATCATCTCGCCCCACGCCTCGCGCGTGTGGATCGCAAGAGGCAGGTCGTAGCGCAGAGCAAGGTCGATCTGGCGCTCGAAAGCGGCGGTCTGTTGGGCCAGAAAGTCGCGGCTCCAGTGCAGATCGAGGCCCACCTCTCCGATGGCGCAGAATTTTTCGGCGGGCGGGGCGGCCAAATACTCCCCGACGATTTCGAGTTCGCGTTCCCAATTCGGATTGTCATTCACCGATGTCGGGTGGAGACCCATCATCGGCAGGCACAGATCGGGATTGGCGCGGCACATGGCCAGCATCGCCTCGTGGGAGTCCGAGTCTATCGCCGGACACAAAATATGCTCCACACCCGCGTCACTGGCGCGCTGCAAAGCCTCGGCGCGATCTTCATCGAACGCGGCGTCGAACATGTGGCTGTGTGTGTCGATCATATCTTTACATAGCTGCCTCCGGGCAGGCGGCGGACCCGGCCCGCGAATTCCAATTCGAGCAAAAGGGGCGCCAGGGCGGTGTGGTCGAGAGCCGTCAGTTCGGCCAACGTGTCCACCGACACGGCGTCGCCGCTCACGAAACATCCCAACAACCCCTCGGCGTCGGACGAAATTCCCGCCGCACTTCTCACCGGTCGCTCGCCCACCTCGGGGACGTAGAGATCCCAACCCAGAGTGCGGACTATGTCTTCGCCCGAGCATACCATTGCCGCACGCTCGCTCTTGATCAGTGCGTTCGTGCCGAAAGCCGCTTCGTCCGTCGCGCGGCCCGGAACCGCCATCACCATGCGATTGTAGCCCAGCGCCAGATCCGCCGTGGCCAACGCCCCGCTGCCGTGAGGTGCCTCGACAACCACCGTGCCCTCGCTCAGTGCCGCGACGATGCGGTTGCGCGCAAGATAGAAATCGCCCGTCTGCTTGCTGTTCGAGTGGTACTCCGAAACTATCGCCCCGCCGCCGGCAACTATGTCGCGTGCAATGTCGGTGTGCTGGGTCGGCATCACTTCGGGCAGTGTGTTGGCAACCACCGCGACCGTCGGAACTCCGTGTCGCAACGCCGCGCGATGGCAATGTACGTCTATCCCGAATGCGAGGCCGCTCACTATGCAAAGCCCCGGAACACGCTCCGCCAACTGGCCCACAAGACGGTCGCACATGGTCTGGCCGTAGGATGACAGCCGCCGCGTGCCCACCATCGACACACAGCGCAGTCCGAGCGCCTCCGCGTTGCCGCGCACATAAAGTACGTGCGGACGATCCGAAGCCTCGCGCAACAACGGCGGATAATCTCCGTCCGTCGATGCGATGCCCTCCAGGCCGTGCTTGTTCAGATAGGCCTGCTCGCGCTCCGCCTGACGCCAGGTCTCACGACGAACGATCTGATCGGCCAATGGTCTGCGAAGTCCCGTCCTGTGCACGATCTCTCCGGCCGACGCTCCGTACACCGCTCCCGCACTGCCGAACTCCGCTATCAGAACCGCAGCACTCTTGACTCCGACTCCCTGCTCAAGAGTCAATGCAATATCTTCTATATCCATTCTTTTCGGTTTAGAGGTTGGAGCCTGTTTGGAAAATCACTCCTCGACGGGATAGTCGGTGGAGTAGTGCAGGCCGATGCTTTGACGCCGTGCGCTGGCCTGTTTGATGATCAGGTACCCGACGGTGATCATATTTCGCAGTTCGCAAAGCGATTTGGAGGGTGTCGACCGGGCGTACAGCTCTTCGGTCTCCTGCCAGATTATGTGCAGTCGCCTCAGTGCGCGTTCGAGTCGCAGGTTTGATCGCACGATGCCCACGTAGTTGCTCATTATCTGCTGCATCTCCTTGACATTTTGAGTGATGAGCACCATCTCTTCGGGCGCGGCGGTACCTTCGTCGTTCCAGTCGGGGATCCCTTCCTGAAGTTCGACGCTGCCCAGCTGTGCGGTCGCGTGCCGGGCCGCTTCGTCGGCAAAAACGAGCGCTTCGATCAGCGAGTTGGACGCGAGCCGGTTAGCCCCGTGCAACCCCGTGCAGGAACATTCGCCCAGGGCATACAACCGGTTGATGGAGCTCTCTCCGGCAAGGTTCACCTCGACCCCGCCGGTGCAGTAGTGCGCGGCCGGAACGACGGGGATCATATCGCGTGTGATGTCGACCCCGCGCGAGAGGCACTTTTCGTATATCGTGGGAAAGTGGTCGCGAGTCTCCTGCGGCCTGCGCGCCGTGACGTCGAGCCACACGAACTCATACCCGTGTATCTTCATCTCATGGTCGATGCTTCGTGCGACGATATCGCGCGGGGCGAGCGACCCCATCGTATGGTATCGTTGCATGAACTCTTCTCCGCTGCCCGGCAGCCTCAGCACCGCCCCGAACCCGCGCATCGCCTCGGAGATCAAAAACGACGGCCTCTCGCCCGGATCGTACAGCGACGTGGGGTGGAACTGTATGAACTCCATATCGCGAGTCAGCCCTTTGGCGCGGTGCACCATTGCGATGCCGTCGCCGGTCGCCACCTGCGGATTGGTGGTGGTGTTGTAGACATTGCCCACCCCGCCCGTCGCCAACACCGTGAACCTGGCACGATAAGTCTCTATCGCACCCGTCTCCGGATCGAGCACATAGGCCCCGAAACAGACTATCTTCTTGCTGTGTTTGGTGACTATCTCACCCAGGTGGTGCTGCGTAAGCAGGTCTATGGCAAAGTGCCGTTCCAGAATGGTGATGTTGGAGTGCCTCCGGGCCTGTTCCACAAGCGCCCGTTCGATCTCCGCCCCCGTCAGGTCTTTGTGATGCAGGATCCGGTGCTCGGTATGTCCTCCCTCGCGCGCCAGCTCGTAGGTGCCGTCGGGCTTTTTGTCGAACTTCGTGCCCCAGGCAATAAGGTCTTCTATCAGCTCGGGCGCGCGCCTGACGACAAGATTGACCGCCTCCATATCATTGATCCCCGCTCCGGCGGCAAGAGTATCCTCGATATGCCGTTCGAACGAGTCGGGCGCGTAGGTCACCGACGAGATGCCTCCCTGTGCAAACTGGGTATTGCTTTCGGTGACTTCGGCCTTGGTCACAATGGTCACCCGCCCCTTTTCGGCAGCCTTGAGCGCGAAACTGAGCCCCGCAATGCCGCTCCCGATCACTAAAAAATCCGTATCTATCATGCCGCAAATTTACGAAATTTCCTATCTTTGCAACTATGGCAGACATCGAAAAGCGCTGGGAGGATCTGGCGCGCAAATACCGCAACTACATACAGCTCGAAAAACGCCTGTCGGCCAACACCGTCGAGAGCTACATGCGTGATCTGAGGCAGTTGACAGCATACATGACGGCCGAGAACGTCGCCCCGCGCTGGGTGACCCCCCCGCTGGTCGCCTCGTTCATGGCGTCGCTGTACGATCTGGGCGTCGAGAAAACCACGCAGGCGAGAGTGCTGAGCAGCGTGAAAAGCTTCTTCAATTACCTGCTGTTGGAGGAGGCCATCGAGAGTTCGCCCGCCGAATTCATCGAGGGCCCCAGGATCGGCCGCAAGTTACCCGAGGTCCTTTCGACCGACGAGATCGACCGCATCCTCGCCACCTTCGACCCGTCCGCTGCGCCCGCCGCCTTCGACCCGTCGACAGCCTCGCCGACCGACCCCGCTGTAAACCCGTCCGCCACCGCCGTCCCCGCCACGCCCCAACAAACTCTCGCCCTGGCCCTTCGCAACGCCGCCATGACCGAGGCGATGTACAGTTGCGGCCTGCGCGTATCGGAGCTTGTGGGCCTGCGTCTTGGCGACCTCTTTTTCGACGACGGTTTCATCCGCGTCACGGGCAAGGGCGACCGTCAGCGTCTGGTTCCGGTGAGCGACGCGGCCCGCGACCGCATCCTGAAATACCTCGCCGTCAGAGACGGACGCGCGAATACCGATACTCTGTTTCTGAACCGCCGAGGCCACGGCCTCACCCGCGTGATGGTCTTCACGATCCTGAAGGAGGCCACCGCCGCCGCCGGCATCACCAAAACCGTCAGCCCCCACACCCTTCGCCACAGTTTCGCGACCCACCTGCTGGAGGGCGGCGCGAGCATCCGCCAGGTTCAGGAGTTGTTGGGCCACGAGAGCATCCTGACGACCGAGATCTACACCCACCTCGACACGGCCCACCTTCGCCGCACCATCGACGCGCACCACCCGTTGTCGCGCGGCCGCATCATTCAGGAACGCGAGGGGTCGAGCGTCAATTCATAAAGCCGCTGAAGAGCATCGGCGGCGGCATCCCACGAGAAGCGTTTTTTCTCCTCGGCAAACCCCGCCCGCAGTTGCGCGGCCCGTCCCGGAGCATAGAATTTTTCGATGGCGGCGGCGATACTTTCCGGATCGGGCCGGCACACAAATCCCGTCACCCCGTCGCGCACCGTTTCGGCCAGCCCGCCCACATCGGTCACCACCATCGGCACATCGAAATGGAGGGCGATCTGCGTCACCCCGCTCTGCGTCGCACTGCGATATGGCAGCACAAGCAGATCGGCCAGCGAAAAGTAGAGCGGGATCTCGTCGTCATGAATAAACCGGTCGTGCACCACAACCTCGTCCGCAATCCCGAGCCGCCGGATCTGCGCGCGATACTTCTCCACATCGTCATAGAACTCCCCCGCCACGATAAGTTTGCGGGGCCGTGTCACCCGTGCCACCCGTGTCACCCGTGCCACCCGTGTCGGTTTTTCGGCGTTGCGGTATCCGTCGTCTGCGTTCCGGCCCCAGGCGTCAAGCAACATATCCAACCCCTTATACCCCCGCACCAATCCGAAGAACAAAACATAATCGACATCGGGATCGAGCCCCAGACGCGCTGCAGCTTCGGCGCGCGGCAACGGCTGGCCGAAATGGTCGAAAATCGGATGCGGCGAATAGAGGCGCGGCTTCCGTGTGTCGAACTCCGCCAACTCCCGTCCCACCTGCTCCGACATATAGACGAACCCGTCCATCGAGCTCACGAACCACCGCGTCAGAGGCCCGTCGAACCACCGCCGCTCATGCGGCACGATATTGTCCAACTGCACCAAAAACTTCGTGCACCCGCCATCTCGCCCCCCGCCCCATCTCGCCACCCGCGCAATGGCCCCGAAACATGGCGCCATAAAAGGTGTCCAATATTTGAGTATCACCGCATCGGGCGCCTCCCGCCTGATCGCGCGTCCGATCCGCAGCCAGTTGAAAGGATTCAGGGTATTCACACACCTCTCGATGCACACTCCCTGGGGCGGCTCCCCTGCGCGAAACTGACTGCGCCCGGGGAACAGCCACTCCGGATACTGCACCCGAAATGTAAGCACCTTCACCCGGGCCCCGCGCCGTGAAAAAACCTGCGCCAACCTCTCGATGATAGTTGCGATCCCTCCGCGATAGGGCCACGCCGGCCCCAAAAAAATTATCTTTTTCACCCGACCGCCGCCGAAAGAAGATCACTTGCCCGCCGCCGGAACCCTCAGCGTCCCGTCATCCTCCGCGGCGACATTATTCTTCCACCGCTGGTCATACCCGGGAAAGTCGGGCATTTCGGGAATCCGCGCCCCGTTCCCGTTATCGAGGAACGACCCGTCGGCGTTCTGTTTCTTGACATTTCCGTCGATATATTTCACGAGCAGATATTTATCGAGCGCCGCCCACCGGTCGAACAGTTTTCCCGCCGTCTCGACCGAGAACTCGGTAAGGAATTCGGCAGTGCGCGCCGTCGCTCCCGCGGGTTCATCTTCGAGGATCTGCACGGCTACTTTGTCTATCTCGTGAATTGTCGAGAGCAGGTTGTTCTCCCACTCGTCGATCGCACCTCGCACCTCGCCCGCGATGGCATCGTATCGCAGGTAGGCAAAATTGGCAACTCGATTGGTAAGCCAGAACATCGAGGAGTCGGAGTACTCCATCATCGACCCGTTCTCGGTGCTCAGACACCACGGCACCTCGGTCGAAGAGCTGTAAACCGGAGTGAGCGCCGAAGTGCCCGCGTCGTCGGTTCCGAACCACAGTATCCCCGCCACGGGCGCCGGCACCCAGTCGCGCGTTTGCCCCACGAACCAGAATCCGGTCTGCTGCGTGGCGATGGCGCGTTCGTTGAGGTACTCCGCACTCTCTCCGTTCGCGCCGACACCTTCCCAGTCCATCGGTCTCCAGCGATATGGCAGCGAGTGTCCGCCCGCCCCTATGTCGCGTGTCATATCCATCGGCGTGCCTTCATAGTGGTCGCGCATCATATCGAACACCTCTTTGGGCGCCACCTTTTCGCGCGGCGCGACCCACAGCGGCATACGGTTGGTAAGATTGTACCCCATGGCATAGTCGACATAAGCCTCCATCCCCTCCGCAAAACGGTTGAAGAACGACCACACCCGGGCCTCGCACCCGCGTGCGCCGCTGAAATCGAGTGGCGCGTAGACATCCGAGAAGCTGAACTCCTCGTCCGACCCCGAGTAGAGGCCGTTTTCGCGCGCAAAAGAGATCACATCCTCCGAGTAGAGACAATTCTGTGGATCGTCCTTCGGGAACTGCGTTATGCGCGGATGGTTGGCATGGGCGCTTATCATCCCGTCGGGAATCCTTCGCGCAACCCACACGATCCCCTTTCCGAACCGCCCCTTGCTCTGCAGCTCCATGATCCACGCCTCGTTCGGATCGGCCAGCGAGAACGACTCCCCGCTGGAAGCATACCCGTGCTCGGCGGCCAGTCCCGCGATCACCTCAATCGCCTCGCGCGCCGTGCGTGCCCGTTGCAGCCCGATGTATATCAGCGACCCGTAGTCCATGATCCCGTTCGGATCGCCAAGTTCGGCCAGCCCGCCGTAGGTTGTCTCGCCTATTATCAGCCCGTGCTCGTTCATGTTGCCGACGGTCGAATAGGTAACCGCCGCCTGCGGAATATCGCCCAGATACTTTCCGGTGTCCCACTCGGTCACACGCATCATAGTGCCCGGAGCATGCACACCGGCGGGCGACCGATAGAGCGCGCCGTAAAGTTGATGCGAGTCTGCCGCATACGACACCATCACACTTCCGTCGGTCGAGGCGCCGCGCGTAACTATAAGATTGGTGCAGGCCCACACATCGCCCGCCAGGATCGCGACGGCCAGAGCGGCGGCCACGAGATAGATTTTTTTCATGGTTAAAATAGGGTTTTGGGCGCAAGATAGTGATTTTTGCGTAATTTTGCCCGATGTCGATCGCGAAAAATATCGAGACTTTACGCTCCTCGCTGCCGGCGGGAGTGACGCTCGTGGCGGTGTCGAAAACCCACCCGCCCGAAGCGGTGATGGAGGCCCGGGCCGCCGGCCAACGCATCTTCGGCGAGAACCGTCCGCAGGAGATGGCCGCCAAACGCGCCGCCCTCGCCGCGCTTTCGGATCCGCCCGCCGACATCGCCTGGCACCAGATCGGCCACCTGCAAACCAACAAGGTTCGCCTCATAGCCCCGTTCGTGGCGATGATCCACTCGCTCGACTCGGCCCGTCTTGCCGCCGAGATATCGCGTCAGGCGGTGTTGCAGGGCAGGGTGATCGACGTGCTGCTGGAGATACGCATCGCCCGCGAGGAGACCAAATCGGGTTGGGCGTGGGACGAACTGACGGCGTGGCTCGACGGCGGAGAGTGGCGCTCTCTGG
>QMCE01000888.1_pt1 | contig 24652 bp, 25 predicted proteins | sample 1821851 | NCBI WGS metagenome assembly QMCE01 (sample SAMN09453174, study PRJNA476694) | Termite gut metagenome, whole genome shotgun sequencing project. | isolation source: worker | host: Odontotermes sp. | place: South Africa:Pretoria | collected 2016-01-28 | reverse complement strand
AAGGACCAGAACCATGCGGAAGCTCTGCATGGCCATGACGAAAGCCAGGTCCACATCTGTGGTGGCCGCGATGATGGCCACGGTTTCGACCCCGCCGGGGCTGGCGGCCAGGTAGGCCGTCAAAGGGTCCATATCGCCCGCCCAGACCATCAGGCCGGAAAAGAGGGCGCAAAGTCCCATGAGGGCCAAAAGCGCCAGCGTGATTTTCGGCAGGGCCCTGGCCGCGTTTTTCAGCGCCTCGCGGGTGAAGCGCAGCCCCGTGTACCAACCGATCAGGGCGTAGGCCGCAAGCATCAGCCAGGGCGGGAATTCCAGGCTCAGCCAGCCGCCGACGCCGAAGAAGAGAGCGAAGACGAAGGGCGTCAGAAAAGCCCCGCCCGGTATGCGGAAGCGTTTGCCGATATAGACCGCCGCCGCGACCATGAGGAGCGTTGTCGCCAGGGAAAGCGGGCGAAGAGCCGGAAACCAGACGACAAGGCGCGCTCCGCCGCTTTCCCCGCCCGCCAGAGCGGCCGCCAGGGCCGCGCCCAGGGAAACCAGGATGATGCGCAGATACTGCATGAAGGCCACCAGGCGAATGTCTCCGCCGTACTCTTCGCTCATCACCATCATGGCCGCCGAAGCCCCCGGCGAGACCCCCCAGAGCGCGGTGGAGCCCGGCAGAATCTGTTTAGAAGTCAGAAGGGCTCCAATGAAGAGCGCGGCCAGCATGGCCCAGATGGTTCCGCCCAAAAAAATCGGCCAGGACGAGCCCAGCCGTTCGAAAGCCGTAAGGGGCAGGCCGCCCCCCATCATGGCCCCCACCAGGCCCTGTGAAAGAAGAAATAGAGTTGAATTGACGCGCGGCGCGGCCCCGGCCAGGGCCAGGGCTATCCCGGCCAGCATGGGCGCCATGAGGGCGGAGGCGGGCAGGCCCACCCCCCTCCAGGCCTGTTCCAGGAGGAGGGAGAGGGCCATGAGGGCCAGCCAGGCGGAAGGCCCGCGTTTCAGCCAGTTCGGCATATTACATGAATATTCCCGGCAGCCAGGTGGCGATGGCCGGAAACAGCATGACCAGGAAGGTGATGCCTATTTCGATGGCTATGCAGTGGAACAGCTCCGGAAAGGTATCCTCTATTTTCACGCCCACGATCTGGCAGGTGGTGATGAGGCAGAGACCCACCGGAGGCGTTATGCCGCTGGCGGTCAGGGCCATGCACATGAACATGCCGAAATGGAGCGGCTCTATGCCCATTGCCAGGGCTATGGGCAGAAGAATGGGCGTGACCATGACGATGATGGCTATGGTCTCCAGAAAACAGCCCAGGACGAACACGATGGCGAAGGTTATGAGGAAAAAGCCGATTTCGCTGTTGATGTACTGCACGAAAAATTCGGCCATGGCCGCCGGGACGTTTTCCACGGTCATGGCGTAGCTGAAGGCGGTGGAGGCGCCCATCATGCCGATGATGCGGCCGGAACGGGCCACGGATTCGATGAAAATCGAGGCCGTCTCTTTCACGGTGATCTCGCGGTAGACGAAGACGGCCAGAATCAGGGACCAGACCACGGATATCACGGCCGCCTCGGTGGCCGTGGCTATGCCGAACATGATGCTGCCCATGATGAAAAGCGGCGTGGTGAGGGGCAGGATGGCGTCGAGGAAGGATTCCCTCAGTTCCCTGGCGCTGAAGACGGCCCGCGTGCCGTCCGCCCGCACGCCGTAATTGTTCTTGCGGCTCTGATATATGGCGTAGAGGGCCAGGCCCCCGGCGAACATTATGCCGGGAATGATGCCGCCGATGAAGAGGCTGCCGATGGAAATGCCGGCCGTGGCCCCGAACATGACCATGACGATGCTGGGGGGAATGACCACCCCCAGGAGGCCGGAGGCCGACATGATGGCGCCGGTGAAGCCGTCGCGGTAGCCGGTGCGCTTCATTTCCGGCACGACGATGCTGCCGATGGAGGCCGCCGTGGCCGGAGCGGAGCCGCAAATGGATCCGAACATGGCGCAGGAGACGACCCCGGTGACCGCTATGCCGCCGCTCAAATGCCCCACCAGGGCGTTGGCGAAGCGCAGCATCCGGCGGCTGATGCCGCCGTTGCTCATCAAATCCCCGGCCAGGAGGAAGAAGGGGATGGCTAAGATGGTGAAGGAATCGACCCCGGCCACCAGCTTGGTTATAAGCTGCATCATGGGGATGCCGTTGGCCAGGAAGTAGGCGGCCGCCGAAAGGGCCAGGGAGAAGACTATGGGCACGCCCAGGGCCAGAAACAGAAAGAAAGCGCCGAAAAGCAGAATCAGCATCATGCCGCGTCCTCCCCCTGTTGTTCGGAATCGCCCCGGCGGAAATGCTCGATCAGGTCGAAAGCCGATTTGTAGGACATTAGAAAAAAGCTTATGGGAACCACGGCGTATTTCAGGGAGCCCGGAAAATGAAGAACCGGACTGATGAAGCGGTGGTTGCGAAGGGCGCTGTTGAAGCTCACCACTCCGCCGATGAATAAAACGACGGCAAAGGCCAGGAGCAGGAAAAGGCGGAGCCGGGCCTGATTTTGCGGCGAAAGGCGATCGACGACGATGGTCACCGCCGGGTGGCCCTCGGCGGAAAAATACACGAGAGTTATGCCTAAAAAGGAGACCCAGACCAGAAGGAGGCGGGCTATTTCATCGCTCCAGGCCAGGGGGCTGGCGAAAAGGTAGCGCAGCATCACCTGCATGAAGACGATGACCACCAGGGCCGCGAACATGATAAGGCAGGCGCCGCGCAGGCTTTTGACTATAAAATGATTAAGCTTCAATGTATTTCCCCTTCATGGCCAGAACGGCGGTTCGGAGCCGGACAAATATTGCGCGATTTGCCCGGCTCCGCCGTCACCGCCGCCCCGCTCTCCAGCGAAATTAAAAACCTGAGTATTTGCGGTACAGATTCATCAAATCCGAACCGATGACTTCCTTTTCATACTTGTCGTACAGGGGCTTCAGGGCCTCGGCGAAGGCGGCCTTGTCCACTTCGTTGACTTCCATGCCCTTCTGGCGCATGGCCTCGGCCAGGGTCGCGTCTTCCTTGGCTATGCGGGCGCGGACGTTCTTCACCGTGACGGCCATTTCCTCCATCATGATTTTCCGCCAGTCCTCGGGCAGGGACTGCCACAGTTTTTCGCTGATGAGCACGCATTCGTTGGTCCAGAAATGACCGGTCAGGGACAGGTATTTCTGCACTTCATACAGGGAGGAGGAGTTGATGGTGGTGAGAGGGGTTTCCTGGCCGTCCACCACGTTCTGCTGCAGGGCGGTGAACAGCTCGTTGAAGCCCATTGATATGGTCATGGCCCCCAGGGTTTCGAAAACGGCCCGGCGGAGGTCGGAACTGGTGGTGCGGAATTTCAGGCCCTTCATGTCCTCGGGCTTATTGATGGGGCGGACGTTGTTGGTCACATGGCGGAAGCCCAGCTCGATGAAGCCTAGGTTGCGGATTTCGCCCGATTCGGCGATGATCTTATTGATGGCCGCGCCGTATTCGCCGTCTAAGGCGGCATAGCCGTCTTCGCGGGTGGCGAACATGTAGGGCAGGTCCTCAATGATCAGTTCGGGGTGCAGGGTGCTCTGGAAGGCGATGGATTGCAGGCTGATCTCCAGGCTGCCCATGAAGAGCGATTCGAACATTTCCGCCTCGCTCCCCAAAAGCGAATCGCCCATGACCTGGACGGTCACGCCGCCGCCGGTGCGTTCATTGACCCTTTTGCCCCAGGCTTCCAACTCGTCGTTGATGACCGAGGCGCTGCCGGAGGCGAAGGTGTCGCCGATTTTCAGGGTGACGGATTTGGGCGCGGCCGACAGGGGGGAGACGCCCAGGATGAAGATAAAGGCCAGGGCGGCCGCGAGGACGCCGAACAGTGAACGGGACTTCGTCATTTTTTTCTCCTTTACAGGGGGTGAGGCCGAAAGTTTGTCGCCAGTTTCAGGAACAAGTCCTTATGGAAATGCTGATTAATTAGGATTTTTGTTCTCTGGCTAGGCGCGAGAATTTTTTAAGCGCAGGAATATACAGACATATTTCGAGCATTAAAAAATGCGAGCAACAACGCCAGAGAGCAAAAAGACAATTAATCAGTCCTTACTCAGATCATTCCTTTGAAAGCCTTCAGAGACATGAAGTTCAACAGGTCGAGTTTATAGATCAGCACAGCTTCGGGCGTTCTGTAGCCGCCGTCGCCCTCGCCGGCGTGGGTGGCGATGATGTGCGAAATCTCCCAGGGCAGGCCGTGCTTCACGGCCAGCCCCGCGCCGGAAAAGGGATGGCGCAGAAGCTTGCCGACGGGCGACTTGACGAAGCCCTGGCCCGGCGCCTCCATGTATTCCACGATTTTGCCCGCGTCATGCAGTATGGCCCCGGCTATCAGATAGTCGTAGTTGAGTTTGTAGGCCTCATAAAACGAGCCGTAATCCCGGTAGACGGAATCGGCCATTTTGGTCACGGCCCGAACATGGGTCCGGTAGCTCACGTCGTTGTCGGGTATCAGGAGGGTGAAGGGCAGGCGGTCGAGGTCGCCTATTTTGAAGCCCCCGATTTCCAGGGCCTCCTGATTGACCGCCACGACCTTTTCCTTGAGATCTCCGTCCTTGATCCAGTCTATTTCAGGAAAGGTTTTCAGCCATTTTTCTTTCATTCAATCCGTCCTTTAATTGTAGATGCCGTAAACTTTGGCCGCCTCGACCATAGCCCGGATGTTCTCCGGCGGGGTGCGGGGCGACATGTTGCAGCCGGCCCCCAGAATCAGCCCCAAACCTTCCCGGCCATCCAAAATCTCACGGGCCAGTTCGGTGATCCGTTCCGGCGGCGATTCCATCAGTTCCAGGGGGGCGACGTTGCCGATCATGACCAGGCGGCGGCCCAGACGGCGACGGCTTTCAGCCATGTCCACCATCGAATCAATGTCGGCGGAGCAGATGCCTGTTTCGGCCACGTCTTCCAGGATTGGATCGAGCTTGCCGCAGATGTGCATGGTCTGATAGGGGCGGCCGGCCTCTTTGAGGGCCGCGACCAGCCGCGTGTGGCGCGGCTTGACGAAATTGCGGTAATGCTTCGGCCCCAGGATGCTGGCCGAGCAGCTGGCTTCGCCGAAGTTTAAGCAGTCGGCCCCCGCCCCGTACATGGCCAGGCCGTAGGCGATGCTGATCTCCACCGCGAAATCCAGGAGCTTTTCCAGAAAGTCCGGCTCCTTGATGATCATCATCATGGCCTTGGGCACGCCCACCAGTTGCGAGGCGATGTTCATGGGACCCTGGACCGTGGCGGCTATGAAAGCGTCTTCCCCCACCTGGGCGCGGGCCAGGGCCACGGTTTTCAGCATCAGGGCCATCCGTCCGTCCGTTTGGGGATTGGGCATTTTCAGGCGGTCGAAATCCGCCCGGCTTTTCACGGGATGATCCACCAGGGAGCCGCCGGCGTCTTCGGGAAAGGCCACCTTGCCGCCCAGGGCCTCGACTTCCACGGTCACGTCGGAGGAAATCCGCACCCCGTCATAGCCGTAAGTTTTATAGCTGGTCACCAGGGCCCGGGCGAAAAGTTCGGGATTGTGCAGGAGCTCTCCGACTTTCACGCCGATGGCCCTGGAAGTGGCCAGGGCGTTGTTCAGAAAAACTGGCACGCGGTCGGGCCGCTCGAAATTCAGGGCCGCCAGCATACGCTCGCGCGAGGTGTAGTTGCTCACTTGGCTCTCCCTATAGATAATTAATCGGCTTTTTAGTCGGAGTTCAACATGTCCATAACCCAGTCGGGGGTCAGGAGGGGCAGGGGCCCCCCCGTTTCGCGGGCCAGGCTGTAGGCGGCTATCACGCTTCGCCTTTCGTTTTCGTAGGCCATTTTCTTTTCCGCCCGCGAGATGGCCTCCGCGAGCAGGCGGGCGGGCGCCACGGTCACCCCGTCGGCCCCCCCCATGACCAGATCGCCGGGTTCCACCCGCACGCCGCCGCAGTTGATGACGCCGTTGATGACCCCGCCGTCTTTTTTGAAGGGGCCGCGCTGCATCAGGCCCCGGCAGAAAATCGGGAGCCCCAGCGCCTCCAGTTCCAGCCTGTCTCGCGCATAGCCGTCGATGACCAGCCCCAAAAGCCCCACGGCCTTGGCCGCCCCGGCGATGAGTCCCCCGGCGTAGGCCCTGTCCTCGCAGGCCTTGCCGTCCACCACCATCACATAGCCTTTGGCCGCGCCGTAGGTGGCCAGATGAATGGGCAGGTTGTCCCCGCCCGAGCTTTCCACGGTCAGGGCCGGGCCGAGGACGCGCATGCCTGGGGCCAGGGGTTTGATGGCCGCCGTCATGCAGCCGTCCTGGGGGAGGCCAAGCCCGGCCAGGCCGTCGCCGAGAAGGGCTGGATCGAGATGTTCCAGCCGCGCGAGAAGCGCCTCCGGCAGGGCGGGAGCCGGAGGGTTGATGACAGGCTTCATGAGAGACTCCGCAAAAGCAAATGTGCAAAATGTATTTTTTATTTCTATTTTAGGAAAAAAGTATCACATAATTCATTGACTGTCAATTACTTTTATTTTACAATTTTTTCGCGTGATTACGAACAGCGTAAGTGAAGGAAAAGGCGATGGAGTCATTGAGATTAGGCGAGGAAAATCTTTTTCGGGAAATTGAGAAACGGCTGCCGGAGATGACCAGGGCCCAGAAACTCGTGGCTGATTTCATCACCAAAAATCCCATGAACGCGGTGTTTTCCACCATAGACCAGTTGGCCCACGCCTCGGGCGCCAGCACGGCCACGGTGGTGCGCCTGGCGCTTTTCATGGGCTATGGCGGCTATGCCGATTTCCAGCGCGATCTGCAGGACTGCCTGCAAAAAATGATGGCCCCCTCGCACCGCCTGGAAGAGAGGGTCCGGGAGCTTCAGAAAAAAGACGACATGCTGTCGGAAGTCTTCATGGTGCAGATGAGGGGTTTGGAGGAAACCTTCGAAAATCTTAATCCCGACAGCCTGCGCCAGGCCGTGGACCTGATTCAGCGGAGCCCCCGCGTTTACGTTTGCGGCAGCCGCTCATGCTTTTCCGTGGCCCACTATTTGAATTACAATTTGACGCGGATAACCGGCAAGAGCCGTTTTCTCAATGTTTCGGACTGCCTGGCGGGGGAGGAACTGAAACAGATCAGGCCGGAGGACGCCTTCATCTGCTTCACCCTGCCGCGCTACATCACCTCCGTGGTCCGGGCGGCCAGGATAGCCGCCGACCGGGGCGCCCGCATCATCGCGGTTACCGACGGTTACGGTTCCCCCCTGGCCCCGTTCAGCGAGATACTTTTGCGCATCAGCTACCGCAGCTACGATTTTCACAACACGGTCATGCCGGCTTTACTGATCTCCGAAATTCTCATTTCCCTGATCACCGCCGAAAATCCCGCGTCCACCAAAAGCAATCTGGCGGAGGCCGAAGCCATACTGGCCGATCTCGACACCCACATAAACGTCAAATAGAGGCGGGGCGGGGCGCTGTTCCGCCTACTTCCCCTTTTCCAGAACCTGCTTGCCCACGGCCACGATGGAGGCTATGTCCACCACGTTCGAGGGGATGATCATGGTGTTGTTGGCTTTGGCCAGCTTGCCGAATTCCGTGAGGTATGCTTCCGCGATGCGCAAGGAAACCGCGTCCGCGCCGCCGGCGACGCCGATGGCCTCGGCCACGGCTTTGAGGCCGGTTGACGTGGCCTCGGCCACCAGCCTGATCTGGGCGGCCTCGCCTTCGGCCTCGTTGATGCGTTTTTGCTTTTCGCCTTCGGAAATGTTTATCTTGGCCTGCTTTTCGCCGTCGGCCCTGTTGATTTCCGCCTGGCGTTCGCCTTCGGAGCGGGCGATTTCGGCCCGTTTTTCCCTCTCGGCCCGCATGTATTGCTCCATAGCGTCCTTGATGCTCTGCGGGGGCGTGATGTTGCGCACCTCATAGCGGTTGACCTTGATGCCCCAGGGCTCGGAAGCCTTGTCCACCGCGTTGATGATGTCGGCGTTGATGGTTTCGCGTTCCTCGAAGGTGCGGTCCAGCTCCAGCTTGCCTATGACGCTGCGCATGGTGGTCTGGGCTATCTGGATGGCCGCGAAGTGATAGCGGTCCACGCCGTAGCTGGCCTTGCGCGGGTCCATCACCGTCATGTAGAGCACGCCGTCCACCTCCACCGAAATGTTGTCGCGGGTGATGCAGGTCTGGGAGGGCACGTCGATGACCTGTTCTTTCAGGGTGTGCTTGTAGGCCACGCGGTCCAGAAAGGGCAGGAGCAGGTGGAAGCCTGAAACCAGGGTGGCGTGGTATTTGCCCAGACGCTCAACCACGAAGGCTTCGTTCTGGGGCACGATGCGCACGTATTTGACGAAAAGGAAAATCAGGAACATGGCCCCGACCATCAGGATGGGCAGGGAAGTTTCGAGTATCGGCATTACTATACTCCTATAGCGTTTCTATTATAAGGGTGAGTCCGTCTATGGCCCGCACCCTGACCCTGGAGCCCGCGGCGTGGGCGGCCTGGCCTTCGGCGCGGGCCTGCCAGCGCGTGCCGTTCAGTTCCACCAGGCCGGGATTGCCTGGGGCTATGTCTTGAATGACCACCACTTCGCGGCCTATGTACTGTCCGGTGAATATGGGGTCGTCGATGGCGTTGTTTTGGGTCGGGCGGCGGCCCTCGAAGAGAGATTTCAGGCGTTTCCGCGCGGCGAGCAGCGAGACCACGGAAACGACGATGAAGATGCCCCAGCGCAAAGCGGGGGCGATGGGCGCGAAAAAACTCGCGGCGGCCACGGTCAGGGCGCCCAGGCCGAAAAAGATCAAAAAGAAGCCGGGGGTTATGGCCTCCAGAAACAGGAACAACACCCCGGCGATGAACCAGACGAGGGTGACGTTTTCAAAGACAGCCAAATCGCGCCTCCTTTGTGATACAGGGCAACAGTATGTTAATTTTTTCCATTTTTCCAGCGGCATGCGCGTTCGCCGCAAACCCGCCGCCTAGCTATAAACCGTCATCCCGGCGAAAGCCGGGACCCATTTCCGAAGAAATGAGAGTATTGAGGAACATCAAGAGGTCCTCTTATGGGGTTGCCGAACCCTTGGAGGCCTGGAAATGGATCCCGGCTTTCGCCGGGATGACGATTGATGGGGCGGGAATGCATGGCAAAAATCCAAATGAGTTTGCCCTGGCGCCCCTCCATCAAGCTTTTATCTTTTTAATAAGCCAGGCCATATTTTGGCCGACGATGCGCATGGTCTTCTCCGCTTCCGCGTCTTCGCGCACCGCGCCCGGCTCCATGCCCACGCCCATGTTCCAATAGATGGAGCCCACGGTGATCATATTGTTGATGCCGAAAAAATGATTGATGGAATCATAGGTGTGCACCTGGCCGCCCCGGCGGGCCACCACGGCGGCGGCCCCCACCTTCCGGGCCAGGGCGCGGTGATTGAACATGGAAACGAAACCGGCCCGGTCGATAAGCGCCTTCAGTTCCGGGGTGAGATCGGCGAAATAAACGGGCGAACCCAGGATTATGCCGTCGGCTTCCGCCATTTTGGCGATGATCTCGTTGACCGGGTCGTCCTTCTGCACGCAGCGCATGTCCTTATTCTTGCCGCAGGCCCCGCAGCCTTTGCAGCCAGGCACCAATTTGCCGCCGATCTGCTGAATTTCGACTTCCAGGCCTTCCTTCCTCAATTCTTCCGCCGCCCACTCCAGCATGATGGAGGTGTTGCCGTTTTTGCGGGGGCTTCCGTTGACAGCCAGGACTTTCATGGTCATGGTGAATTCCTTTCTGTAAATTCTTAAGAGGCAAACTCATTCAGGGTTTTGTCATGCATTGCCCTAGTACCATGTACCGCTTAAATTTTCGTTAGAGACAATGCGCGTAAAAAAGCGCCCCACCCGTCATCCCGGCGAAAGCCGGGACCCATTTCCGAAGAAATGATGGTATTGACGAACACCAAGAGGACCACTTATGGGGCCGCCGACCCCTTGGGCAACCTGGTAATGGGTCCCGGCTTTCGCCGGGATGACGATTTGGGTGGCGGCTTCACTTTCATTGCCTTATACGAAAAATTAAGAGTTGCAAGGTACTAGGAAAATTAAGCGCTACAAGATACTACGCGGTCAATGGTTTAATGACAACCTCAATCTTGCCCTTCAGCTCGGCGGCGAACTGTTCCGCCATAGCCATGTCGCCGACTATCTTGGCTATATGCATGGGTATGGCCACGCCGGGGCCAATGGCCAGGGCGGCGCGTACAGCCTCTTCGGCGGTCATGACATAGGTTCCCGAAACGGGCAGGAGGGCCACTTGGGGGCGGAGACCCTTCATTTCCGGTATGAAATCCGTGTCGCCCGCGTGGTAGACGCTCAGGCCGTCCATTTCAACCACAAAGCCCAGATAGCCGTTTTCTTTGGGGTGGAAATTTTTATCGACATTGTAGGCGGGCAGGGCTTTTATTTTGACCCCGAAGGCTTCCGCCTCGTCCCCCGGCGACATGACGCTTATTTTCGCCGTGATCCCGGCGGCCAGAAGTTTGTCGGCGGATTTTTTTTCCGTGAAAATCCTGGTTTCCGGGCCGCTCAAACGCTTGACCGAGGCCGGGTCGCAGTGGTCGTCATGGTCGTGGCTGATGAGGATTATGTCAGCCGCCGGGCCTTCCGCGTCCCAGGGATCGAAATAGACCGTCCGGCTGCCGGTGAAACGGAAGCTGTCGTGGCCCAGCCAGAAAATGCCGTCAATTTTGATGCTCATAGTAGACCTCGCAGTTACAGTTTATTGAGACGCCCTTCGTAATAAAGGACAATGGCGTCGCGCACCAGCTCCTGGCTGGTGAATTTGGTCACGCCGCCGTGAACCACCACCGCGCTCAGGGCCAGGGAATCTTTTTCGTCGCCATGACCGGCCAGAGGCCGGGCCCAGGCCACGAACCAATCCACCCTTTCGCCCGCGTCGTTGTTGATGGTGCCGCTTTTGCCGCCTATTGAAAGGCGCGACAAAACAGGATGCAGGGCGGCCCGCCCGAAGGTGCGGCGGCCCGTGCCTTCCCTGACGGCGGCGACCATCAGGGCCGAAAGCTCTTCGGCCGTTTCGGGACTCACGGCCTGGGCGCCTTCCGGGGGGCCGGCCTGGTAGTAAATGCGGTTTTCGCGGTCGAAAACTTCCCGCACGAAGGAAGGTTTTCTCAAAAGTCCGCCGTTGGCCGCCGCCCCGGCCATCAGGGCGCCGTGGAGGGGCGAAACGCGGGTGGCCCGGTTGAAGCCCGAGGCCAGTTCGGCCAGGCGAAACAGGTCTTCCCCGTCTTCCAGGGCGAAGGTGGAGGCTTCCACCGGCATTTCAAATTCTATGTCGGCGTTGAAGCCGAAGCGGCCCGCGAATTCGGAGAGTTCCTCCGGCCCCAGGGTGAAGGCGCCCATCTTACCGAAGACCGTGTTGATGCTTTCGGCGAAACTTTCCTTCAGGGTGGCGGCGTGGTTGCCCTTATCGGGCTCCTTGACCACGTTGCCTTTGAAGAGGGTGTGCTTGCCGCCGTCGTAGGCCACCGTGCTTTCGGCGGAAAAATCGGCCTTTTCCACGGCGGCGGCGGCGGTGACGATTTTGAAGATGCTGGCCGCCGGAAAGGAGCCGGTCAAAGCGGCGTTGGCGCCTTCTCCGTCCGCCCGGAAGCCCGCCAGGGCCAGGACCTCGCCCGTTTCCGGCTTTATGGCCACCAGGGCCGCCTGTTTGGCCTGGCTGGAGTTCACCCATTCGCCGGCCTTGGCCTGCAGGGCGGGCGCGATGGTGGTGCGCACGAAGAGCGTTGCGCCCTGTTCGTCCCGCATTTCCAGAATCTGATGTTCGTCCGTGGCGATGGAGCGGGAGCCGAGCAGTTCGGCCAGGGCTTTTTTGTCCAGCGCGGGCTCCGGCGCGGTCCGGGGCGGGGAAGAAGGGGCCGCCAAAACCGCGACTTGCGGCTCGCTGATTCTTTGGCCCCGGCTCGCCGAAAGGCCGCCAAGGGCGACGGCGACCAAAAAAGTTCCGCCGATGGCGGCCAGAATCAACCACCAAGGCAAGCCGCGTCTCTTATTTTCACCGCCGGGGCAACTATTCATATCTATATAATACCATAATCTTGCGCTTAAAACACCAGCGGCACGACTTCAAAAGCTTCCACGTCCACCAGGCCCGATTCGGTCAGCTTGAGTTTGCCGATGACGGGGAGGCTCATGAAGGCCAGGGTCATGAAAGGGTCGTGACCTTCAGCAATGCCCAACTCCCGCGCGGCTTTTTGCATGACGGACAATTTGGCGGCGATTTCCTCCACCGGGCGGTCGGAAAGGAGGCCGCCCAGGGGCAGGGGGAGGCTCTCCAACACCCGCCCGTTCAAGGTCACGGCCAGGCCCCCGCCCAGTCGTTTCAGTTCCCGGACGGCGGCCAGCATGTCCTCGTCCGAGGCGCCGGCCACGATCAGGTTGTGGGAATCGTGGGCCACGGTGGAGGCGACGGCCCCGCGCGAGAGCCCCAGGCCCTTCAGAAAGCCCAGGGCCAGGCGGCCGCTCCCCCGGTGACGCTCCAAAACGGCCGCCTTGATCAGGCCGTTTTCAGGGTCTGCGACGTATTCGCCGTTGACGGGACGGGGCTTCAAAACCAGGTGTTCGGTGACTATTTGGCCGCCGATGAGGCCGATGGTCCGCAAACGGGGGGCGCCGGCCTTAACTTTAAAATCGTCCGCGGATATTTCGCCGATATTTAGGCCGGTGCGCAGGGCGCTTTCATCCGCTTCGGCCGGCGGCGCGAGGCACTGGCCGTTCTCGGCGACGAGCTTCCCGTCCTTCCACACCCGCGTGGGATTGAAATCATTGAGATCTGGGAAAAGGGCCAGGTCGGCCCGATAGCCGGGGGCGACGGCCCCCAGGTCTTTCAGACCGAAATGGCGCGGGCCGTTGAAGGCGGCCAGGCGCAGGGCCGAGGCCGGAGAAAGGCCGCCCCGAACGGCCAGGCGCAGGAGGTGATTGATGTGCCCCTCCCGCAGGATGTCTTCCGGGTGGCGGTCGTCCGTGGCCAGCATGCAGAATTGCGCGTTCATGTCGTTGACGGCGGGCAAAAGGTTCAGAAGGTTTTTGGCCGCCGAGCCCTCCCGCAGGAGGAGAGCCATGCCCAGGGCCAGCCGTTCGCGGGCTTCATCCGCGCCCGTGCATTCGTGATCGTTTCGTATGCCGGCCGCCGCGTAGGCGGCCAGGGCGGGGCCGGAGAGGCCGGGAGCGTGGCCGTCCACCTGACGGCCCCGGGCCATTTTCAGTTTGGCCATGACTTCCGGGTCCTTGAAAATGACGCCGGGATAATTCATCATCTCGCCCAGCCCCAGAACGCGGGGGTGATCCAGAAAGGGCGCCAGGTCGGAAGCCGTCAGGACCGCTCCGCCCCGTTCCAGGGGCGTGGCCGGAACGCAGGAGGGCAGCATGACATAGACGTTCAGAGGCACGTTTTCCGTGGCCTCCAAAATGTAGGCGAGCCCCTTGACTCCGACCGCGTTGGCGATTTCGTGGGGGTCGGCGACAACGCCGGTCGTGCCGCGAGCGACCACGGCGCGGGCGAATTCCTGGGGCGAGGCCATCGCGCTTTCTATGTGGACATGGGCGTCGAAGAGGCCCGGAGTCAGCCAGGCTCCTTTTGCGTCGAAATTTTCCTCGCCCTCGTAATGGCCCGTCGCCGCTATATAGCCGCCCTCCACCGCCACGTCGCCCGCCGCGAATTCCCCGGTGAAGGCGTTGAAGACGCGGGCGTTTTTAATGACCAAAGAGGCTCGTGCGCGCCCCATCGCCACGTCTATCAGTCTTTCGATATTTTTGCCGCCCATAAAAATTTCCCCATGCTTCATGAAATTATATTATTATAGCACAATATTCCAACAGGAAAGAAGGATGAATATGTCCATCAATGATGTTATTTTCGCCGAAGGTCTGGTGCCGGTGCTTGCAATCAACCGTGTGGAAGACGCCGTGCCGCTGTGCAAGGCCCTTTTGGAGGGCGGCCTTTCCACCGCCGAAATAACCTTCCGCACCGAGGCGGCGGCGGCCTCCATCGCCGCCGTGGCCAAAGAACTGCCGCAAATGCGGGTGGGGGCCGGAACGGTCGCCGCCCTGGAACAGGCCAAAGCGGCCCTGGCCGCCGGAGCGCGTTTCCTGGTGGCCCCCGGCTTCAACCCGGAACTGGTCAAATGGTGCCTGGACGGGAACATCCCCATCTATCCCGGAACCAGCAGCGCCTCGGAAGTGGACGCGGCCATTCGCCTGGGGCTTTCCGTGGTGAAATTCTTCCCCGCCGAACAGAGCGGGGGACTGGCCGCCATAAAGGCCATAAGCGCGCCCTTTCCCCAGGTGAAATTCATGCCCACGGGCGGGGTTAATCTGAAAAACATCGCCAGCTACCTGGCCTTTCCCAAAATCGTGGCCTGCGGGGGCAGCTTCATGGCCCCGGACGATTTGATCAGGGAAGGCCGCTGGGCGGACATCACGGCCAAAGTCAAAGAAGCCGTTGCCGCCGTCCAGGGCTTTGAACTGGTTCACGTGGGGCTCCACTGCCAAAACGAAGGCGAAGCCGCGAATCTGGCCGCCGACCTCGCCAATCTCACCGCCCAGCCCGTTAAGGACGGCAATTCATCCATGTTCGTGGGCGCCGGCATAGAAGTGGTCAAAAGTCAGGCCGCCGATTTCGCCGCACACCTGGCCTACGCCGTCACCAACGTGGAAAGAAGCGCGAAATACCTTCTGGCCAAGGGCTACGAGCTGGACGAATCCACCATAAAGCGCGACGCCAAGGGGGTCATGACCGTGGTCTTCCTGAAGAAGCGTTTCAACGGCCTGGCCCTGCATCTGGTGACGAAGAAGAGTTAATCGGGATGGCCCGTTCCACGGCCGCGCCCAAATGTCCGCGAATTTCCGGGCGTTTTTCAGCCAGGGCGGCGATGAGTTCCTTCATCTCCTGGCGTTGGGTGCGGCCGTCGGCCGGGCAGCCGGATTTCATGACCGGGAGTTGCCAGCAGTCAATCAGGGCCTTTATCAAAGATTCCGGCGTGAGGAAAAGGGGACGGATGAGGGCCAGGCGGCCCTCGAAAAGTTCCTGGCGGGGGCTCAGGGTCTCTATGCGCCCGGTGTGGAAAACATTTAGCAGAAAAGTTTCGGCCGCGTCGTCGGCGTGGTGGCCCAGAGCCAGCTTGTTCGCCCCGTATTCGCGGCACAGCTCGAAAAGGCGGTTGCGCCGCAGCCGGGAGCAGTTGAAGCAGGGGCTCTTGCCGCCCGGTTCATAAGCCGCCAGTTCAGGCGCTAAGGGCGCGGCCTCGAAGTGAATGAAATCCAGACGCAACGATTCCAGAAAAGGGCGCAACGCGGTGTTCTCGCCCGGTCCCAGATGCGCGGCCCCCAGCCGGTATTTCACCGGCGCCCGGTTGCGAAGCTCGGCCAGGAACCTGGCCAGGACCAGGGAATCCTTGCCCCCGGAAATGCCCATAAGCAGGGTATCCCCATGCGAGATCAGTTCATAACGCGCGATGGCCCGCCCGCCCAGACGGGCCAGGCGTTTGGGAAGGCGAGGATCCGCAGGGCAGTTTTTCACCTGATATTACGCGGCCGTTCCGGCGGCGTCCGTCAGGAAGTAGGGAGAGAGCATGGCCAAAAGCTCGTCGGAAAGCCCGGCGGCGAACAGTTCCCGCGCGGAAATGGCCTGGCGGTAGATGTCCATCAATTCGTCGAAGGGCTGGTTTTTGTCCAGAATCAGCCATTGGTTCCCCCGCAGAAAACAGCTTCCGCCTCGAAGCTTCAAGCCGGCGAAACGCAATTGGCCGGTGGAAACCGAAAGCTTCAGACCGTTCCGGCGGGCGAGCTTTTCCAGGGCCGGCGCGCTCTTTTTGGGGCTTTTGGCCATAAAATAATTCGCCTCCAACACAAGATGCGGGCTCCCGCCCCATTGCCTCCCCATTATAGCCGATGCCAACTCCCGCGTCAATGCGGGTGATTTGCGGCTGTCGGCGCCATGAATAGCCGACCAGCCAAGGAGAGCGTGAAAATATTTTTCAGTTCCACAGCGGCGGATTTACGCCGCAAGGAATCTGAAAAAGTTTTTCACGCTCGACCGCCCCGCTTAAGCCCTGGTTGATTTTTGGAGCGAAAAGATTTAAATTAACTGTACGCGAAAAAGGGGAGAGTTTATGAAGCGCAATATTGTCGATATATTGAAGGCCGGCGCGGCGGAAAAGGGCGAAGTCCTGGTCAGCGGCTGGGTTCGCACCCGGCGGGACGCCAAAGGTTTTTCCTTTCTGGAATTGAACGACGGCTCCTCATTGGCCAATCTTCAGGTGGTGGCCCTGGAAAGCCTCCCCACTTATGAGGCGGTGAGGAAAGCCCAGACCGGGGCGGCGGTGACCGTGCGCGGCGAAGTCAAGGCCTCCCAGGGCAAGGGGCAGGCCTGGGAGCTTGTTGCCGGCGAGGTGATTTTAGTGGGCGAGGCCGATCCGGAAAGCTACCCCTTGCAGAAAAAGAGGCATTCGGATGAATTTTTGCGGGAAATAGCCCACCTCCGGCCCCGCACCAACAAGTTCGGCGCGATTTTCCGCCTGCGCAGCCTGTGTTCCTGGGCCGTGCACGATTTTTTCCGGGAGCGCGGCTTTTTCTATGTGCACACGCCCATAATTACAGGCAACGACTGCGAGGGCGCGGGGGAGCTTTTCCGCGTCACCTCCCTGCCGCCCGGCGGCGGCAAAATCGAAGACGATTTTTTCGGAAAAAACGCCGGGCTAACGGTCTCCGGCCAGTTGGAAGGCGAAATGCTGGCTATGGCCCTGGGCAAAATCTACACCTTCGGCCCCACCTTTCGGGCCGAAAATTCCAATACGCCCCGCCACGCGGCGGAATTTTGGATGATCGAGCCGGAAATGGCCTTTGCCGACCTCCACGACGACATGGACCTGGCCGAGGACATGATAAAATATGTGGTGAAATTCGCTTTGGACAAATGCCGGGATGATTTGTCGCTCTTCGACAAATTCGTGGAGCCGGGCCTCTTCGGGCGTCTGGAAAACCTTCTGGCCGACGAGTATGAGCGTTTGCCCTACGCCAAAGCTGTCGAGCTTTTGTCGGCGGCGGGCAAAAAATTCGATTTCACGCCCCAGTACGGCATGGATTTGCAGACCGAGCACGAACGCTACCTGTGCGAGGAACTTTTCAAAAAGCCGGTCATCGTCCACGATTACCCGGCGGGCATAAAGCCCTTTTACATGCGCCTTTCCGACGACGAAAAGACCGTGGCGGCCATGGATTTGCTGGTTCCCAAAGTGGGGGAGCTGGTGGGCGGCAGCCAGCGCGAAGAGCGGCTGGATATTTTGACGCGCCGCATGGAAGAAATGAAGATGGACCTTGCGGCCTATTGGTGGTATCTGGACAGCCGCCGCTTCGGCACGGCTCCGCACGCCGGGTTCGGCCTGGGTTTCGAGCGGCTGTTGATGCTCCTCACCGGGGTTTCCAACATCCGCGACGTCATACCCTTTCCGCGCACTCCGAAAAATTTGGAGTTTTAGGGAAGGACTGATTAATTGTCTTTTTGCCTGATTACGAGATATAAAACGAAGGGGAAACATAATGACTTTAATAATAGGCATGGCCGGCAAAGGCGGCACGGGCAAAACCACTCTGGCGGGCATGACGGCGCGGTATCTGGTGGAAACGGGCCGGAGGCCGGTTCTGGCCGTTGACGCGGACGCCAACGCCAATCTGGCCGACGTTTTGGGCATGGAATACGAACACACCCTCTCCGACGCCCGCGAGGAAATGAAAGCCGGGGCCGGGGACGTTTCCATCACCAAGGACGTGCTCATCGAAATGCGCACCCAGGAAGCCATCGTGGAGGGCGACGACATCGATCTGGTGGTCATGGGCAAGCCCGAGGGCGCGGGCTGTTACTGCGCGGCCAACGCCGTGCTTTCCTCCGTCCTGGAAAAAACCCTGAAAAACTACCCCTATCAGGTCATCGACAACGAAGCGGGCATGGAGCACATCTCCCGCCTCACCGCCCGCTACATGGACGTGTTCTATGTGGTTTCCGACGCCTCCCGCCGGGGCCTCATCGCCGCCCTGCGCATCTGGCAGCTGGTGGACGAGCTGAAAATCACCGTGCCCAACAAATACCTGATCCTGAACCGGGTGCGCGGCGAGGTCTCCCCGGAGGTCATGGACATCATCGCCAGGGAAAAGATGAACCTGGCCGGAACCATCCCGGACGACATGACCATATACGACGCCGACCAGAAGGCCAGCCCCACCTCCCTCTTGACCGCCGCTGAAAGCCGGGCGGTGGCGGCGGCCCGCGAGATTTTCAAAAAGACGCTGGGCTGACATGACCCATATTGAATTGGCCAGCCTGGAAACATATCGCGAGTCCTGTCTGCGTCTGGCGAACGAAAATTTGAAGGGCCTGTCCCTTTCCGAGGCGGCGGAAAAAGAAGAGGATTACAACGCCTGGCCGGGCCTGGAAAAACTTTCGCCGCCCCGTAATTTGATGGTATTGGAAGAGCGGCTCCACGACGGGCTTCTGGAAAAAGCCCGCGAGGCCATATTGGAAGGCCGGATTTTTTGGGAGCACACGGCGGCCGGGGAGGCCACGCGCCTGAAGCTCGGCCCCAAATATATGATTCATCCCCACGGCCTCTCCGGGGCGGCGGCGGCGAAAGAGCTCCTGCCCCTCACCCTGGGGGCGCGTCACCTGTGTCAGAGCGTCTTTGAAATACGGCGCCTGGCCGAAGAGGCCGGGCGCGACCCTGGCGAGGTCATGGCCCGCCAAAAGGTTCTGCTCATCGTGGCTGAAGGAACTCGCGAGGAGATTTGCCGCCGCGTTTTGAAGCACGATTTTCTGGGCTTTTCGCCTAAAAATTTCCTCTTCATGGCCCAGGCCGCCTTTCACGGCCTGACTCCGGGAGCCGGCGGAGCCTGGCGTTTCGACGAAAAGACGGCGATGCGCCTCCACAATCACGGCCAGATGGCCATGCAGAAAACGATGGATGGACAGCTTTTCCGCCTGGATGAGACCGGCCGCGAAAAGCCGCTTTCCAGAGCGGAATTTTTCGCGATCCTTTCCGAAACGGCCGATCTGGTCTCCTACAACATCGAGGATTTGGGCTATCTGACGGGCGCTCTGGATTTCGTCACCATCGGCCTGGCTCTGGAACTGGGCGAGGAAGGCTATGGCATGACTATGGAAATCGTGGCCAACAATCCTCAAAACCCCATCAAGGGCGGTCTCTGCGCGCACGACGACGCCTTGGGGCGCGACGTGGTGATCGAAAGTTTTCGCCTGCGCAACATGGCCCCATCGCGCCTCACTCACCTGAACAAAAATTTCAATCACTACCCCCACCCGGCCAAAATTTTCGCCAAACTGCGCGAAGAAGGACTCTTCATGCCCATAACCGTGAAAGACGGCGCGCTCTATTTCCAGCCGGTGCAGGGCGACATGAATTTATTGACCAGGACGGCCTATATAACCCGCCGGGAACCGGCCCCCATTTCCAGCTGGAAATCTCCGGCGGACACGGAAGCCGCCATAAAGGCCATGCTGGCGCAGGACGCTCAGCCGGGCTTCGCCAAACTGGTCGAGCGGGCTCTGGAAGGCGCGGCATGAAAGAGACTCTGGACCTGCTTGGGCGTTTGCGCGAAGCGCGAGTATTGTGCGTGGGCGACATCATGCTGGACCGCTACGTCTACGGCCAGGCCACCCGCATTTCCCCCGAGGCCCCGGTGCCGGTGGTGCTGGTGACGCGCCGCCTCTTCATGCCCGGCGGGGTGGGCAACGTGGTGAAGAACCTGGGAGCCCTGAAAGCCCATCCGCTCACGGTGAGCGTCGCCGGACGCGACTATGAAAGCCAGCTCCTGGGCCGCCTCTTTGAAGATGACGATCTTCCCGCTCCCCATCTCATTATTGACGAGACGCGGCCCACCAGCGTCAAAACCCGCATCATTGCCGGGATTCAGCAGGTGGTGCGTTTTGACGAGGAAGCTTCGCGCCCCATTTCCGGAAAAGTCGCCGAAGAATTTCTGGGGACGGTGGAAAAACTTTTGCCGGAAGCCGGGGCCGTGGCCGTTTCCGATTACGGCAAGGGCGCGTTGCCGGACGAGGTCCTGGCCAAAATCATAGGCCTGGCCAGGGCGGCGGGCAAGCCGGTGGTGGTCGATCCCAAGGGCGCGGATTACAGCCGCTATCGCGGGGCCACGCTGACGACGCCCAACAGGGCCGAGCTTTCCGAGGCCTTTGGCCATAAAGCGCAATCAGCCGAAGAACTTCTGGAGGCCGGGCGGGCCGTTATGGCGAAAAACGGCCTTTTAAACCTTTTAATCACCCGCAGCGAAGACGGCATGATGCTTTTGGGGGAAAACCCGGACGAGCCGCCCGCCCTCCTGTCCTCCCAGGCGCGGGAAGTCTTCGACGTCAGCGGCGCGGGCGATACCGTGGTCGCGGTCATGGCCGCCTCCCTGGCCCTTTCCGCGCCCCTTCAACTGGGGGCGCGGCTGGCCAACCTGGCCGCCGGGGTGGTGGTGGGCAAGGTCGGCACAGCCGCGGCCACGCCGGAAGAGATCGAGCGGTTCATGCGATGAAGCTTCACCAGATGGCTCTGCCCTCTGGACTCCCGGCAAGTGGCTCCGCCCCTTGCAACCCCGGCAGGGCACAGCCCTGCACCCCCGGCAGGGCACAGCCCTGCACCCCCGGATGCTTCGCATCCGGTTTTGGTCGTGGCGACATGGCGTCGAGCGAAAAAATCTTTTCTATGCATACACGGCTCCAATCCGCCGCTTTGCGGCTCAAGTCGCCGTGTATGCATAGAAAAGATTTTTTTCGCTCTCCTTGGCGCTCGGCGATTTACGGTGATGCTGTCGCGGTTTCTTCAAAAATTTCAGTACGCCGACCAGCCAAGGAGCGTGTCAGGGGATTTTCTTTGAAAAAATTACAGGCGGCGAGTTGTGACCGAGGCGCGCGAAGCGAGCCGAAGGTCACTTGTCCGAGCCGCTATATTTTTGAAAAGAATTTCCCCTGACACGCTCCGACATGAACGGCGCTAAGCTCATAATAAAAATCAATGGAGGTGATATATGAGAAACACTAAATCCGCCATTAATTACCGCAATCCGGCTCTGGTGCGCAAAATAGGCTTTGAGGCTTTGCGAAAAGCTCTTGGTCCTGTGGGCTTGGCGTATTTCATACGGCAGTTTGAACAGGGCGCTGGCGATTACACCGCCGAACGCCATGCTGTTTTAGATAAAATGAGCCTGGAGGATATTGAACGCGAACTGGAAAAAATATCTCAGCCAACATAGTCCCCCCGGCTGAGCGGGGTTCTAAAACCCAATTCGGCCAGACGCGCCCGCAATCTTGCCGCCCCTTCGGCGGCCTCTTCGTCCAGATGTATTTTCCCCTGGTAAATATCGTATTTTTTGCGCACGTTCAGCGGCGACAAATTGGGCATCATGACGTTGGCCCCAAAGCGGAGGGCCGCCTCCCGGCTTTGCGGGTCTATGGTCCCCAGGGCGGTGGTGGCCGGGATGAGAGATTTGGGCAGCATGAGGCGCAATATCCCCAGTATGGCCACGGTCAGGGCCGCGCTGCCGTGCGCGTACTGGCCGAAAGGCGTTTCGGGATGAGGTATGAAGGGGCCCACGCCCACCATCTGCGGCGCGAGCGCGGCTATGAACAATAAATCTTCCGCCAGATCGGACAATGTCTGGAAAGGCGAACCCACCATGAAACCGGCCCCCACCTGAAAGCCTATCTCCTTCAAAGCATAGAGGCATTCCTTGCGGGCGGCCAGGGACATGTCGGGCGGATGCAAACGCGCGTAATGATCGGGGGAGGCGCTTTCGTGGCGCAATAGAAAGCGGTCGGCCCCGGCCTCGAAATATTTCAGGTAAGTTTCGCGGCTTTTTTCGCCCACGGAAAGGGTTATGGCGCAATCGGAAAATTTTTCGCGTATGGCCCCGATGACGCCGCACATTTTCGCGTCGTCATAGAATGGGTCTTCGCCGCCCTGAAGCACGAAGGTGCGAAAATCCAGCCCGTAGCCTATGCGGCAGCGTTCCAGGATTTCATCCCGCGTGAGGCGGTAGCGTTCGGCTTTGGGATTAGCGCACCTTAGGCCGCAATAGAGGCAATTGTTCTTACAGTGGCTGGTGAATTCGATGAGCCCACGCAGGTACACGTCGCGTCCGAAATTTTCCTCCCGCACGGCCAGGGCCTTTGCGGAGAGGGCAAGGCCGGTCTCGCCCTGAAGTCCATCGCGCGACAGGCTTTCCAGGAGGGCGACGAACTCGTCCCGCGTCAAAATTCTTTCCCGCGCCAGTTTTTCCGCCAAAGTCGCAGTCATGATGCACCCTCCTTACCACTTGTGAAAAATGACGAAGCCAGCGCCGGCGATCATGGCGAAACCCAATATATAATTCCAGCGCAAAGGCTCCCCCAGGTACATGACGGAAAAGACCATGAAAACGCTGAGCGACAGAATTTCCTGAATGGTCTTGAGTTCCGCCGCGTTGAAATAGCCGTAGCCGTAGCGGTTGGCCGGCACCTGAAGGCAGTATTCGAAAAAGGCTATGCACCAGCTTATGAGGACGGCCCGCTGCAGGGTGGCGGTGGGATACTTCAAATGGCCGTACCAGGCCGCCGTCATAAATACGTTGGAACAGAGGAGCAGGCCGATGGAAACCAGGGGTACGGGCAGGGGAATGGACATCGTTGGACTCCCAAAGAAGAAATTGCAACAAGGGAATTAGCGTGATATACTACAGTTCAGGATTGTAGACAAACTGATACAATAAATCAACGCATTACTTTAAAGAAACGCGATCATGTCCAAAAAAGACAAAGAGGCGATTAAGATAATCTGCCAGAACAAAAAGGCCCGCCACGAATACGAACTGGGCGACCGCTATGAAGCCGGGCTGGTTTTGACGGGGACGGAGGTCAAAAGCCTGCGCCTGGGCAAGGCCAACCTGACCGACGCCTACGCCCGCATCATCGGCGGCGAGGCCTATTTGCTGAACGCCCACATCAGCCCCTATCCCTGGGCCTACTTCGGAAATCACGATCCCCTGCGGCGGCGCAAACTGCTTTTGCGGCGGCAGGAGCTGAAAAGGCTCGTCGGCCGCCTGGGAGATCAGGGACAAAGTTTCATTCCCTTAAAACTATATTTCAAAAACGGGCTGGCCAAAGCCGAACTGGCCCTGGCCAGAGGCAAAAAACTGCACGACAAAAGGCATTCCCTAAAAGAAGCCGACGCCAAACGGGATATGGCCAGGGCTATGCGCGAACATGTCAGACGCTAAGGCTCCGGCTTATATCTATTAATGATGCCGAACAACGACAATCGTCAAAGCAAGAGCCGGAGCTTTCATGAAAAATAAAACCCGCCTTATGGTTTTTGTGGACGAGGCCAACGTCACCCGGGCCGCCTCGAAAAATTTCAAACGCAATTTCGACTGGCTTAAATTCCGCGACTATCTGGAAAATCAGGTTGGCCAGGACCGGGAACTGGTGGAAATGGTCATATATGTGGGCCTGCCCCCGGCCACCCCGGAATGGATGGATAAAAGGGAGGCCAAACGCCACTATATCCACTGGCTGCGAAGCCAGGGCTTTCTGGTTTATGAAAAAAGCGGCCAGCCCCGCGCCAACGGCTGGTACAAGGCCAATGTGGACGTCATCATGGCCATAGACGCCATTGACTTAAGCCTCCGCATAAAGCCCGACACCGTGATTTTGGTGACCGGCGACGCCGATTTCGCCCACCTGGCCCTCACCATCCGCCGAGAAGGCATAAAAGTGGAAGTCGCCTCCGTCCCCCAAACCCTGTCGTCGGAACTTAAAACCTCCGCCAACAGCATCATAGACTTAAGCGACCTCTTCATGACCTTCGAGCCCTTTGAGTATGCGGATAGCGAGTCAACCAGCGTGGAGGATTATTATTAATGGTTGGATGGGGGGCGGACGTTTTTTCCGCCATACTTAGCCAAATATCGCTTTCAGGTCGGGGATAGACCTGAACGGTCATCCCAGACCTGAAAGCGATATTTGCCGTCGTCTGACGAAAAAATCGCCTCGCCCGGCGTGCATAGAGCTTTTGTTAAGGACTTTTTAACCTTCAGAAAGCAGCTCCGCTGTGGTCACAATCCTCAAATCATCATCCACCGCCGCGCGTTGTAAACCCGCGCGGCAAATGATGTGCCCATTGTATGCCCGCCAGTCGAAAAACATCGTTTTCCCGCAAATGTGGTGGGGGGCGGCGGAAAGGGGCAGCACTGAAAAACTTTGGGGCGGCAAACTCATGCCCCTGCCCAAAAGCTTCATCACGCTTTCCTTGGCCGTCCAGAAGTAAAAAAAACTGTCCCCCCCCTCTTCCCGCATATATTCCTCCTCTTCCGGCTGAAAGCAGCGGCCTATTATGTCCTCGCGGCGGGGGGCTATTTTTTCGATGTCCACCCCCACCTCCGTTTCGGAAGTCGCCAGCGCCACATAGCTCCCGGAATGGGAAATATTGAAATATAGGCCCTGATTTTTCAAATAGGGCTTTTCATTTTCGCCGTAAGCAAGCTGGGCGTCGTCGCGAACCCCGCAAAATTTCCGCAAAAAAAGCCCGGCCGCCAGGCTTCTGGCCCTGTCCGGGGGCTG